>Ga0194059_1000024_pt1 | contig 90168 bp, 138 predicted proteins | sample SepL6211m_MetaG_FD_163426 | JGI IMG/M metagenome (GOLD analysis project Ga0194059, IMG submission 163426) | Anoxic zone freshwater microbial communities from boreal shield lake in IISD Experimental Lakes Area, Ontario, Canada - Sep2016-L626-11m | ecosystem: Environmental > Aquatic > Freshwater...
CCTATTTTGAATTGGGGTCTATATGTAAAAAAAAAATTTTGGAAAAAATTTATATATATATGGGTTGGTATATTTATTATAGATGAAAAGATTAATTATAACAGAGGAAGAAAAGATAAGTATAAAAGGTTTATATGAACAAAAGGCTTTATTAAATATTTTAAAGGGACTTGGTAAAAACCTTGGTTTGGGGTTTGAAAAAAAAGTTGGACTTGGGGTATCAAAACAAATTGCAAAATCCCCAACTAAAATAAAATTAAAACCGGTATTAGGTTTGGGTAAGGAACATATAGTATATGAATCTGCAATATTCCCTAATAAAATAATTAAAGTTGAATTAACACCAGGTACTATCAATAAGTGGTATACTATTTTTAACAATAGACCTGATATTTTTCCAAAGATATATAAGACCATACAATTGGTTGATAAGGAAGGTAAAAAATTAACTGGTGTTGTTATGGAAAAATTAAACACTTCAAAATTTACAAAGTTGTGGTATGAGATTGAAGATGAAATGTATCTATTCTATAAAAACTCACCAACCTTAGATAAAGAAGGTTCATTGGAGGGGATTGTTAAATATATCAAAGAACCTAAGGTTAAAAAACAATGGGAAGAACTTTTAATATATGTAAAGAAAGAAAAACCTGAGTTAAGTAAAAGTATTGATGAGTTTTCAAAAATGGTGAATGAGTTATATAAGATTAAAACAAATCCGGATATTAGAAAATATAATTTTGGTTATGACAATAACGGCGTTTTAAAATGTTTGGATATATAAAAATGACATGTCTCCCGGTCCAAACTCCCTTCGGTCGTGGTCAATCCCCCCGCCCCCTTTTTTTGGAATATGAAATATGAAAAAATTTTAATTCTTAACTATTGAACTTTAATGGTAATTTATTATTTTTATAATAAAAAAATATGTCATTAAACTTAAAACATTACGATTTTATTGAGATTGGTACTTCAGATTTTGACACATTAATTGGGGACTCAAATGATGACACGGTTGGTATTAGTATTGAACCGATAAAATATTATATTAACAGATTACCCAATAAACAGAATGTAATAAAAGTTCAAGCTGCTTTATCTACAGAAGATGGTGAGGTTGATGTCTACTATATTGAGGATTGGAAAATAGAAAAAAATAATTTACCTTGGTGGGTTAGAGGTAGTAATTCAATTAATAATGCCCACCCTTTCGTAATTAAAGAATTAGGTGAAGAATTATATAATAGTTTGGTTACCATAGAAAAAGTACCAACAATTAGTTGGGGAACATTAATTGACACTTACGGTGTTGAGTCAATAGGTTATTTAAAAATTGACACTGAAGGACACGACCATATTATTTTTAGGGATTTTTTGAACTATTGTGAAAAACATTCATTTCCAATTCCAAGTAAGATAACATTAGAGTATCACGATGGGGTTTCAAATAAAATTGAGATTGATAAATTAATTTCGGAGTTATCCGGATATCACATTACCAATCACAATAGTGATATTACTTTAATTAAACCTCAAATTCCAAGAATAATTCATCAAACATTTAAAACAAATAATTTACCAACTGAATTAAATGTGGTTGTTAAAAGATTACAAGATATGAACCCCACTTTTGAATACCGATATTATGACGATGAGGGTTGTATTGAATTTATTAAAGAAAATTACGATGAGGAAACATTAAATCTTTATTTAAGTATCAATTCAATTTATGGGGCAGCAAGAGCAGATTTCTTTAGATATCTTTTAATGTACAAGGTTGGTGGTGTCTATTTAGATATTAAGAGTTGTACTACAATTCCATTGGAAGAAACGTTATTACCTACCGATGAATATTTGTTAACTCATTGGGAAGGTTTAGATTGGGCTGACGAATTAAATTATCAATTTGGGGAATTTCAAAATTGGCATATCATTTGTCGACCTAAACATCCGTTCTTACATCGTGTTATTGAAATCGTTAAAGAAAATATTAAAAATTATATTGATGGGGATAGTAAATTAGATGTGTTAAGAGTTACCGGACCTATTGCATATAGTCGAGGTATTCTTGAATTATTATCAACCCATAAAACAAACCAATTTAATTCTCCGGTAAGAGAATTTTTATTGGAAAATGAGATTGGGTTAGGGTATGTTCAAACCTCAACACATCACTATCATATTTATGATAAATCATTCTCAAAAGATGAACCTTTAATTATAAAAGACGTTTTAGGTAAAACGGAGTAGTCTTTTGATTTAATCCCCCCTTTTTTTGGGATTAAAGATATTTATTTGATATGAGAATTATTATTACGGAGAACAAGTTGGTGAATATGGTTAACAACACATTGGGGTATGACTTGTCGGATAAGATTGACATGATTACTGATTACTGGGATGCCGATGTTCTTATACGCCGTATGTTTGAAAATAAAACAACATTTACCAAACTATTAAATCATTGGGGACCCATGTTTTGGATTAGTACCCCCAAGGATGGTAGATGGTTGGCACAACAACGTGAAGGTCGTAAATGGTTTATTTTTAAAGGTGGTTGGGACCGGCGTTGGGGTATTGATGAACACCAATTATTATCTTATATGGGTCTTGGTATGTTTGGGGTGCCGCTTGATACTATTATTGATAACTTTGTAAAAGAAAAATAAAATGACACCCTCTTCAATAGAAGGAGGTTTTATATACGTGAATAACAATGACACTACAAGAAAACATACAAAGAATAAGGGAAATGATGATTTCCGAGGAGATGGTCCAATCGGATGCATGGAAATCAATCAAGAAAACATTAGACATTCTTAAAGAGAAAAAAAAGGTTTTAATTTTAAGTTGTTCCAATAGATATAATTTTGATGAAAAAAATATAGACATACCAAAGTCTAAGATGATAGCCATGTACCTTAATGATGAGTTGGGGGATAAGTCAGTATTGATTGATGTTCCAGAACTTAATATTGTTCCTTGTGAGGGTAATGTATCAAAAAAAGATGGTAATAGTTGTGGATTACTAAAATCAGCTCTTAAAGACAAGAAAAAGAACCCATCCGGAGACCATAGATGTTGGGCAAGTATTAACAATCCAAAGGATGAGTTATGGAAGATATCCAAAGAGTTATTTGAATCGGATGCGGTTATATTCTTTAGTTCAATTAGATGGGGACAAACCAATATGTTCTACCAAAACTTAATTGAAAGATTAAATTGGATTGAAAATAGACACACAACATTGGGGGAATCAAATATAGTAAAAGACATTGAGACTGGGTTCATTTGTGTTGGTCAGAATTGGAATGGGGAGAACGTCACTAAAATACAAAAGGATGTTCATAAGTTCTACGGATTCAAACCAAACGATGATTTATATTGGAACTGGCAGTATACCAAAAATGTGAATGATGAAACTCAAAAATCATATAAGGATTCATATAAGAAGTTTATTAAAGATACTAAATTACCTAAATAATAATTTTCCATTCACTATTGTTTATTTTTCTTTTTCTAAAGAATGTAAGTGATATATTTATTATTAAACAATTTTAATATGGGAAAGATTATTAAACTTACAGAAGGAGATTTGATTAAATTAATAAAACGTGTTCTTGAGGAAGGGGAAATCACTGAGAAGTGTTGGTCTGGTTATAAACAAAAAGGGATGAAGACCATGTATGGAAAACGATATCCAAATTGTGTAAAGAATGAATCTGAAGATGTGGAAACAAATGAAGCGTCAAGTCCTGCTCAACAATCTGCCATCGCCATCAATATGAAAAAGAAGGGATTTAAACCCAAAAATGAAAGTTTATATGAGGACGAATATGGTTCGGTTGAATTGGTTAACTATAGTGAAGAATTTATCAATGAGGCGGTATATCATGGACGTAAGGTTCAACTTGGAAAGATTATGCAAGGCGACATAAAAAAGTCCAAGGTGTATGTTAAAAATGATAAGGGTAAAGTTGTTAAGGTTAACTTTGGGTTTGGTGGAAAATCTGCTCATGGTAAACGAATGGTCATTAAAAAAAATAATCCCGCTAGACGTAAATCTTTTAGAGCTCGTATGAAATGTGATACTCCAGGTCCAAGATGGAAACCAAGATATTGGGCATGTCGAACTTGGTAATAAATTATTAACCCCATCTCTAATAAAGGTGGGGTTTTTTGTTTTATGTTATATTTATATATAAAATATATATTATGAAACATTTATTAAATAATTTAACGGAGCAAGAAAAAAATTCAATCCGTGAACAACATACAGGGGGAATGAAAGTGAGTAATTACAGATTTAAGGAATTATTAGAAAATAAATTGGGTAACTCTAAACCATTGGTTGAAAAATTTTACGATGAGGATGACACCGATTTTGAGGATGAAGAACTTTATAGTGGAGCTCCTGAAAGACTAGTTAAACATATGGATAGTGGTAAAATTGTTGGTACACATAAACATGGTGTAGGTTATACTCCTAATGAACATGGAATACGTTTGGGACATTCAAGTCACCCCACTTCAATTCCTAATTTTACAAAATTTGACGATGAGGACGATTACGATTTTGAGTAATTAACAACCTTGTACCTATTAACCCCATCTCTAATAAAGGTGGGGTTTTTTATTTAAATAATATTTCTTATATTTGTATTATGATATCTGAAAAATTAAAATCAATTATATTTGATAAGTTATATCAGGATTTAAAACATTGTGAGATAATTTCTTACGATAAAAGTATATTTTTTATTGATAGGGATAATAAGTATTGGTATTTTGAATATGAAAAGGGTGGGACATTATGGTGGAGATACACATTCTTTAATGTTTTTTTTCAATTATTTTCTATAACATATAAGGAATTCCAACCCGTTCTTGGTGAGTGGGTGGAAGAGGTATTAAATTGTAAGGTATTAACAACAACCAGAAGCCACCTAAACGCTTCCAAATGGATGGAAGAGGTATTAAATTGTAAGGTATTAACAACCATAAAAACGTGGCACAACCATTCTATTATGGTGGAAGAGGTATTAAATTGTAAGGTATTAACAACCAAAGGAACCCCCTACCTTGAAAAACATTTGGAAGATGTGTTAAATTATAATGAATCTAAAACTTAAGAATCGTTTTGTATAATAGCCTTATTTATTAGGTAATTGATATCTCGCACGGTCGTAATCAATCCCCCACCCCTTTTTTTAAAGATTGTATATTATTCATTTGAAAAAGAATGTAAGTAATGTATTTATAGATATTATTATGAACCTACAAGAACAAATATCAAAAATACAATCAATGATGGGGAAGAAAAAAGATTCTTCCGTTAAGGTTTTTAATTACAAAAACTACACACTTATTCTGTCTAAAAATCCTTGTGATATATTTACACATTTTAAAGTAGAAGATTTACACGGACTAAACTATCAAAAATGTTTGAAACATAAAAATACAAAAGAAAGCGCATATATTGCGGGGCTCACAAATAAATCACCAAAAACAAAAAAAGATTTTTTATTTTTAAACTTAAATAGATTAGGTAAAGATGAAGAAAAGATGGGGCTAATTATGCACGAGACAATGCACTTATCATTAGAGTTACACAAACATGATGTTAATAAAAAAGAAGAAGAAATAATTACTTGGGCAGAAAAAGAGGCTTATAAAATTTATAATATTATAAAAAAATTATGAACCTACAAGAGAACATACAAAGGATTAAATCCATGATGGGATTACTTGTTGAAGAACAACAACGGTCCTATGAAAGTAAACCAATTATTTTGATTGGACCTCAAGGAACGGGTAAATCAACTACCGCAAAGGCTTTATCTAAAAAGTTAGGAATTCCATTAGTTACGACTGATATGTCGATGATTGATAAAAAGTATGTGAATTTATGTAAAGACGAGCCAGGTGTAGAAGTAAAAATTAAAGAACATCCAACATTAGGAACATACAATGAATCAAATGACGAATATGTTTTTTGTGTATTAAATAAATTAATGGATGAATATGGTGATAAACAAATTGTTTTAGATGTAGGTGGAACCCACGCATATGCTAGTGAAAAACTATCCTCCGATATTATAAAACTATATAGTCAATCACCTAATTTATTTGTGTTTAATGTAAGTGGTGATGAAGATGAGACTTATGAGTTTTTAAAAAAGAGACGTGAAGGTAGAGGTGAAGAAACTAAAGGTGAGGATGATAAAAAATTCAGAGACACGATTGATAAGTTGAAGAATTATTATAAAGGAACTCAAAAAATATCAATCATAAAGAAAGATAAATCTGAAAAAACAACTGATGAATTAGTTGATGAAATAATGACAAAATTATCTTAAAATGAACCTACAAGAAACCATAAGAAGAATATTAAGGGAAGAAAGAAAACCATCTAATTTTTTAAGAAGAAGAGTGGAAATGTTGGATTATGAAGTCGAATCTAATTTTTATGAAATTGAACATAGAATAGAGACGTACAGTGGTATTGATATATGTATAATATATAAAAACGGGGTAAGCTTATTTGAAACAATTATGGAGAATTCAATTAGTAATATGTATTATAATCATTATTCTAATATAGATGATAATTATGATAATTCAAAAGAATGGGCCCATGAATATCTTGATATGGTTAATTATATTAGAAACAAATACCAAGACAAAATAATAAAGTATTACGAAGATAATTGTCCCTCTCCAAAATTAAAGTAATATGAAATATATCATAACTGAATCTCAAAATAATAAATGGTGGTTATTACGAAGACATGATATTGTAAATCATTCTTTTAAAAAAGCCATTTCAACTATCAATCCTTGTGGTGAAAAATCATTTGATACGTTTAAATATAAAATTTATCGAGTTTTTAATTTTTATATGAGTATGATGGATAATGAAATTTCTGATTATGATGAAGTAAAATTTGTGTTTATTGAAATGTTTAATGATAAGTTAACTGAGATATATGATAATAAAGAATGTTAGAATCTGTTAATTAATTGTGAGTTTGATATATTTATATAATAAATATATATTATGAAAAAAATTATAAGATTAACTGAATCCGATTTAATGAGATTGGTTAAAAGAGTTATTAATGAACAAATTAAAACCAGTAATGGACCATCAAAGCCTACTGATTCTTACAAAGGGAAAACGGTTAACTTTTATGCAGATAATGATAATAAAATGTTTTTTAAAACTGGTGAAATTATTGATGTTTATTCGAAAAGAAATGGTGAAATTAGGTTGGAAATTAATTTTAAAAATTTAAAACCTGGCACGCCAACCAGTGAATTTGTGGGAGATACAAGACTTAAATTTAATTGCGCTTTTTCGAACAATGGTTTTGGGGAAGTTAGCACAACAGGCGTTTTTGGAAAACTTAATCCAAAAATTGCTTATTCGAACTCTTTATCAGATAAATTAAAGAAAGACTTTTGTATGACAAATAAATCCGGAGTACAAGTTCCAAAGGCAGACTTTGCTTCTACAAACGATTCTCAAGATGATTCTCAAGATGATTTAAGTTAGTAGATTAAAATAACAACTAAAGAATATTATTAAACATTATTACCCACCCCATAAAGGTGGGTTTTTGTTTTATATTGTATTTTGTTAACTTGTATGGTCCAAACCCCCCCTTTGGTCGTAATCAATCTCCCCCCTTTTTTCCAAACTTTTTCTGTTGCGTTTATATTTATGTTATATGCAAAGATTTATTATAACTGAAGAGGATAAAAGAAACATACTTGGAATGTATGGTTTAATTAATGAACAAAACTCAGAACCCCCAATATGTTCAAATACAGGGTGTAAAGGAACTTATACAGGTCCTGAATTTGAAAATGATAATGATATAGCCCATGATTATTCAAATGTAATTACTAAATCCGTGGCGGCTAAATTAAAAGAACTTTACAAAAGTGGAGATTACGTTAAAGTAAACTTTGACGGAATTAAATTATCTACAAAAGGAATGGGTACGGGAAATGTGGTCTACGAAGTAGAAATACCTTTTGAAAGTGTTAATAATAAATGTGATGCAAGGACAGGATTTGCTCATGTGGGTGGATGGGGACATCCCGGAGCCGGAGTTAACAAAAGAAAAGAAGAGATTTTTAATGATACTACAAAAGATTCTGTTAGAACAAATCCTGTGGTAGGAACAATTAATGATATGGAATTCTCAAAAAAAACATCAACAGATGAAGGTCTTGTCGAATATTGGATTCAATGGAAACATTCTTCATTACAAAGTGATTGTGGTCAAAAAACTACAAACGGAACATCAGAAAAAGAAAAAGTAACAACAAGTACAGATGAAAAAAAATCAGGTGCTAATTTTAGAAGTGATAGTTTAAGTGGGTTAATAAATCAAATTAACCAAGGAGAATTGGTTGATAGTAAAACAAACGGATTTGATTTAAGTAAACCAGTTACTATAGATTTCAAAGAGCATATATATATGTTACACGCTCCTGGAGGTAAAGATGGGTTCTTCACTTTAAAATTAGCGTTGAACATTTCTAAGGAACATGAATTAGGACAGTTCCCATCTAAAAAATCTTTAGAAAACCAAGGTTATACAGTTTGGGATGATGGAACATTCCAACTAAAAGGAGAAGGTGTAAGAGATTGGGCGTTAATGTATAAAAAATAACCTAATAGTTTAATCCTAGATAAAGGTGGGGTTTTTGTTTTACACTTGACAATTAAAAAAATAATTAAAAATAAATTTGGATATATTAATTTCATTTAATATCTTTACAGTATGAAAAATATATCGATAACATTAATATTAGTTGTTTTATCAACTATTGGTTTTGGACAAACCCCTTTTAAAAGTTTAACAGTTCACATAGATACCACACAATTTATGTCTTGGGAATTAGGTTTGAATTATAAAACGGCAAAAGACCAAAATAAAATAAAAAATGAAAAACTTTATCTTTTTAATCATAATATTATTGTTGATTTAATATCCAAAACGGTAACCGTTTTTTCGGTAACTGAAAACACAGTAAACGATGTATGGAAACTTAAAAGTTTTGAAGTTTATAAAACAGGGTACTTTTTTGAATTCTGGGAAGAAGGAATTGTTCAAAATTACAAAGCGTTGATTTGTGAAAATGTAGGGGGAACCTATTCATTTATAGAACAAGACGGTTTAAATAAAAAAACTAAAATATGTGGGGGACAATATGATAGGGATGTAAAAATTACTATAAAATAAAAAAGGGGAATTACATTCCTTTTTTATTTTGTTATTCTAGATTGCAATAGTGTTGAATAGTATTTAAAAACATCAGAGTCAAATTTATATTTTACCAAGAAATCAACACCATTGGAAAAACTATCTAACGTATCATAGTCTGGATTATAAACACTTAAAGCATTATAATCAATTGTTTTAAGTAAATTTTTTGCTTTTTCTAAGGTTATTGGGGAGGATTCTCCTGTTATGGCGTTAAGTGTTAATAATACCTCTACGACACTGAATATTTGATTTGAGATTGTCTTTGGTTTAGTAGATAAAGACGACTTAAAATTTTCTGAGTTCTCTCCAAAAACGTTTTTTAAAAAGTCTTTATGTGAATACTTGCCAAAGTTATTGGACGGCCAAGTAAAACGGGATATTGATTCTTCATCTTTAAGTTGTGGTAACTTATAGGTTAAATCGCCAATTTCAAGCCCCTTACTTTGATTACTTAATGGTTTTACATTATCCGTTTGTTCATTAATAACTCGTCTTACTAATCTAATCAAATCAGACTCTGTTAATCTTATAATTTTTTTCATAATATTATTTTTAATCTATTATAAATATATGATAGAACTAAAATATATAACAATTAAAGAATATTTATATTAAATGAAATACATTATTAGTGAACATAAACTTGATAAATTAATCTTTGAATTTATTGATGATTTTTTTAAAAAACATAGACAAATTATTGATTCATATATAATGTATAATCAAAGCGGATTTTATGAGCATGAAGATTTTGAGGCTACAATTGAATATGACCATGAAGACAAAAGGTTATATATTGACAAAAACTTTGTCATGTTAATTGCTAACATGTTTGGTCTTACCCCCCAACAGTCTCAATTAAAAATTTACGATTGGTTTACAGTAACCGAAAATATTTTTCCAAAGTATATGGAGTCACCATATTTAGAAGGGTTTTGGAGACAAAATGCCCCTCGTAGGGATGGGAATTAAAGTTAATTTATCTTTTTTTTATTAATTAATGTATTTATGTGATATGAGAATATTAATTAAAGAAAACCAATATGGGTTATTATTAGAACAATTAAATATTTCTTTGAAGTATAATGATATTGTTGACGCGTCGTCAGGTCCTGGTACTGACCCGGATAAAATATTAAACGCCCTTAATGACATTAAAGACGTTAAAGAATTTAAAACTTTGTTATCTATGTTTAAAGATAAAAAAACCGGATATAAAAGTTTTGAAGAAATGGTTAATCAAGAGTACGATAGGTTTAATTATGATGATATTGTAAAATTAAAAGATAGACTATATTCTTTAGGGGTTATAGTTTCGTTTAGAAAGGCGGAAAATAATTTTGGTCAAAATTTATTTGCGGGCAATTTTAAAATTCAAAGTTATCTGACACGTACTTCAAAAACATCAGAAATTTCTAAAAAAAACAATATTTTACATGACAAAGAGTTATATGAAAGATATATTAATACATATGAACCTTTATTATCACAAGCAAAAAAATATTGGATTGATTGGTTATCTAATCCAATTACTAAAGAAAAATTTATTAAAAATTGGTCAGATAGAAATTATAGTAGTGATGATGTTAATAACATTTTTAAAAATTATTTAAATTCACTAAATAAACTTAAATTATTTTTTTATGATAAGTCAACAAAAACCATCAACAATGTTGATATTGATGACCGTGAAAAAGGAGCTTATGCGTTTGTAGATAAAGAGTCACCAAATAATGTTTATATTAATTGTTTCTTGAGTAAGAAAGATGATGACAAATTAGGAACAATGATTCACGAAATTCAACATTTAATTTATTTTATACACCCATTAAATCCTGACGTTAAAGTTGGAGAGTTATTTGTTAATAAAAATACTAAAAAAATAGAACCTTTTGATTTTTTTAATAATTTTAGTACGGTTTATAATAATAATCATAAAATGAATTATAGTTTGTCCCAAAACATTATAAACACCTCCAAAATTTATAATGTTGATTCTAAAATATTGCAAAATTTACTTGTTGTTGCAACCAAAAATGAAAAAAACGGCCCAGGGTATTCTTGTAATGAAAATGAAAAAATGTCTAATATTAGTGCAATAAGAAAATTGTTTAATATTAAACCAGGACAAGACATAACAGTAAAAATGTTGACACCATATATTAAAGGTCAAAAAAAAGATTTAAATGTTTCTTGGTTATTAATTTGTTGGGCTTTAAAGGATTTCCCAGATATCTCTGAATTGGTTAATAAAATAAACCAATTGGCTTACCAAGATTTTCAAAAACAAAATAATACAAAACTTGTATAACTAACTTTTGACTCAACCCCTTTTTTTTATTAATTACCATATTTATGTAATATGAAATTTATAATAACCGAATCTAGGATAGACCAAATTATTGTTAACTATTTGGATGAAAATTTTATTCCTAATTATGGTTGGGCAACTATTGATTATTATAGAAGTCAAGTTGCAAAGTGGAATAATTATAATTTTTTAATTGAGGACGATGAAGCGTATGCGTATTATAGGGAATATGATGGAAATCAAAACGTTTTGGCTGTAAACGATTGGTTAACAGATAAATTAACAGCTTTATTTGGTAATAAGTGGCCACCAGTTTTTAAAGACTGGTTTGAAGATGCTACCAGTCTTAAGGTTAAAACATTTTTATATGAAAGGGAACATTTTATTAATAACGATAACGATACAAGTTTTTCATAATTTTTAATATGATTATAAAATATTTATAAAAATGGATTTAGAACTACTAACAAAAGAACAAATAAGGGGAATTCAATTAGCTCTTAAAGCTTGTAGTAAGGAGTATCCATTTATTAAAGGATTCTTTTTAGAAAAAGATAATGTCAATTATAAAACCGTTTTATTTATTGTGTTATTAGTTGATTATGAACTTGTGTCAAAGTTTTATAATCGTGAAATAAATTACAGAGGGTATCTCAGGAATACAGACACGTATAACACATTTGGAATCCCATTTGAATGGGGGGAACCAAGTACTAAAGAATATAAATTTAATCTTGATTTTTGGTCAAATGAAAAAAGTAAAGTTCAAGATTTATTAGAATTGTTTATAAACGCGTTACCAGAAAAATATAAATGCTCTACTGGTTCACTGAGGGTCACCATACCACATATCCAAGGGTATTGTCAAATTGGAACTCCATGTGTTGACAATAATATTGATGACGTGTATGGAAAAGTTTTTTTATTGGGGAAAGATTAATATGAAACTACGAGAATCCATAAAAAGAATAATAAGGGAAGAAAAAAATGTATCCCCAAGACTTTTGAGAAGAATTTCTGGGAATGACTTGGAACAAATTTTTATTAATTGTTATTATGAAGCATTAAAGGATGTGGTTCATGAGAAATTCTATTATGAAACCAATAGATTGGTTCGGCTTATAAATAGGACAATAAGTTATATGATGGATGAGTTTCACCCTATGTTATATAATACAATACCTGAAGGAGAAATGTGGTATGATGAAATACATAATGGATTAGAACGCCACTATAAAGGTCGAATAATTAATTTGTATAATAACAAGACCCCCCGTTCTGACTTTAATTATTAAACAAGAGGTATATTTATTATCATGAACATAATAATCACAGAAAGACAAGTTAAGTTAATAATGGAGAGTTCTCCTTCAGCTAGACTTCGTAGAAGATTGTTTGACAAAAATTTTCTTCAAGACTTTTTAGATTACGATATTTTAGAATATGAAAATCCTTGTGATTGGGATAATGTTGGAGAATTTGTTGGAGATGTTTGTGATACTCTGGCAATCCAAACTATTGATTATTTTACAGAACAAACAGGAGAAAAATTATCACCAAAAGAATCTGATTATTTTTATTATTATTGTCTTGATAACTTTGGTAAGCACATTGAAACTTTTTACAAAAAAAAATGTGCGTAATATGTAAATATTAATTTACTTATTTAAATAAAAAACGTATTATTGGAATATGAAAAAATATCTTACACTTAAAAACTTGGGATGGGTGTTAACCGCCTTAGTAACGATTATGATGGGAATGTCTGGAGTTTCTAAATTAATGGGAACCGAAGAGATGATTAAAAACTTTACATACATGAACCTTTTACCTTACCTTGCTTTGTTTGGGGTCTTGGAACTTGCTGGTGTTGTAATGTTAATAATCCCTAAAACGTCTAAGTATGGTGCAGTATTACTTTCTTCTTATTTGTCTGGTGCGGTGGCAATCCACTTGAGTATGATGGGAGGAACTGGAATAATGGTACCATTCCTAATTGGTTTGATTGTATGGGGAGCCCATTGTTTGAGAACTTATAGTATCAAATAATACCCATAACAAAACATTAAACCCTCCATCTTTAATTAGTTGGGGGGTTTATTTTTTTTCAAACCTTTTTACCCTATTGTATATTTATAATTGTGAAAATATTAATAACTGAATCACAAAATAATTTTTTATGGTTACGTAGAAGATTAAAAGATTCTGACCTCATGGACCATTTAAGAGAAATTGTGGTGGAAGGTTTTGATTATTCATTCCCATGTGATTATGTTAATGATATTAATAACCCTCTTGAACGTTATGATGAGTATTTATCGGATTTAACAACTGGGTCAATATGGACCTTTTATTATTCATATGATGAACTTTATAGTTCCGGAGACAACTTAAAAAAACTTGAATTATTTTTATTTAATTTAATTAAAACACGGTTTGGGAAATTAATAAAAACTAATTTTTTAGATTCTATTGAAGAGTGCTAAGAAAAAAAATAATTATTTTATGAAAATTATAATTAACGAACAACAATACCAACAATTATTTGAATCCGATTCTAAAAAAATAGAGTTTTATCAATCATATGTTAATAATTCGTTAAAAAATATAATTAATAACTGTGAAAAGGAAGAGCGTTATTATTATAATAATATATGTGATTATGTTAGCTCAATTAACAATATTAAAGTTGTGAGTGTCACAAAATCCAGTATAAGTCCTACAACTAAAAAACCATTAATTAATGTTAAAACTCCAATCGTTATTGATATTATGATTAATTATGAATCTATTGTAGATTTATCTTTTGATGATTTCACACATCAATTAAGGTATGAGATATCTCATCTTTTTGGAAGTATGCCCACAAATAGACCTAATTTTAATATTATTTATCAAAGTAATAATCTTAATAAAAATCATAATTGGTAATGAAATATGTTTTAACAGATAAACAGAAAAACGCATTATATTGGGTTATTGATAATTTAATAAAATCAACATTTCAAAGTATTATTGAAGATTCTGAAGAATGGGGGCTTGGAGAAATGCATGAATTTGAATTAGTTAATTCAATACAGGACATAAAAATAAATAGAATTGTTACTCATACTAATATTAAAGTTTATGTTGACATATACACTCCAATGGCTAATGTATTTGAACGAGAAGATTATTTTGAAATTATTTCAGAATATACTTATCGAATTTCTGAAACTATACCTAATGTACAAATAATTATAAATGACATTATTTTAGATGAACATAATTAATTTTAAAAAAAAATGAAATACCTTATAACTGAGAATAGAGTAAATGAAACTATTAAAAAATATATTATGACAATGTACCCAATTGTTTATGATGTTAAGTTTAATATTGTCAAAAAAGTTTTAGGGTTCAGTGAAGGGATGCCGGTAGTTGAAAAAACAGTTATTGTTGTTATTTTTAATGATTCAAATAATGACCTTAATACTGATTTATTGTATTCGACACGTGAGGAAATTATAAATTTAGTAGACACAACATTTAATTTAGAACATAGGTTATATGGTAGTAACTGGGATTTTAAATTTTTTAAATTATCTGTTGTTCAACTTGGGACATTAACTGCTGGAGATAAAGGTTATCTAAAATAGATTAGACAATCTATAGTTCTATTTCACAATCTTTTTTTAATATTCCTTTTAAATTACCTTCATGGTTTACATAATAATCTCTAACACATATTGAGTCAATCGTAAACAATTCTCCAATATTATTACAATACCAATAATTTTCACTTTGACATGTGACTACCCTGATTTTTATTTTTTCATTCCAAAAATTTCTTTGTTCGTATAACATAAATAATAATATTAAATATTGGATTAAAATCAATTTTTTTAATACATTTATATTAATTAAAATTAATACATAAATGGAAAAAAATAATGATAAAAAACCAGTTTTGGCTGAAGTGTTAATAATGGGATTGTGTTTGGTAATAGTCATGTGCGTTTCATTTTTTATTATTTATTTACTTCGCAATAATGTGGACATGTAGATATATTTATGGAAGATGAAATATATTATAAATGAAAAAAAATACGATTTAATTTTTAAAGAATATTTAAACGATATGTTTTCTAATTTTAAAATTAGTATTTTTTTAAAACCAAAAACATCAAAAAATCCATTAAAAAATGGCAGAATTGATTTTAAACTTAACGGTAAATTAAAAGCAACTGTATTTTTTTCAAACGATAATTTTATTAATGAAATAATGATTGAGGATAAAATTTACGATGGGATTTTTAATTTTTTTTCCATGTCAAATTACTACGACATTCAAAAACATTTACTAATGTGGTTTAAAGGTTTTAATATTTTAGAAAATTATAATTTTGATTTATTATCAAGTATTAATATATTTGATAATGAAGAATACGTTTAGTTCAGTTTTTAATCGTATATTTGTAAAATATGAAAATATCCGAAAAAAAAATAATCCAAATTGAGGAAACCTTAAAAGATTTTAAATCTTTAATACCAAGGTTTAAAGAAATTAAAGATAATCCTATTTTACTTAAAATGTTTTGCTCTAGAAATAGAAATCCTTTATATGATATAACTAGTATTTCTTATTTTAAAACAGGTTTAGTTTCTGAGGGATTAATAAAGAGCGGAGGTAAAGGGGTTGATGACCATTACATTCAAAGAGCTTTCTCTACGAAGATTATCTTTAATTTGTTATGTGAAAACCCCAACATGGGAGTTGATGAATTTATTTTATTAATTAAAAAATACTCATCAACAATTTCAATAACAAAAGACGAACACAAAAAAATAACATTGTTAACTAGAAATACTAGTGAAATTAATTATCATGTTTATGATAAAATTGGAATTTTAGTTCCAGGTCTTTTAGAACATATGAACGTTAAATTACACACAAATTAAAAAATTAACTTTATTCTTATTAAAAAGTTGATTATACTTATATAAAACAAATATCATATGAAAAAAACAATTTTAATTTTCTTGTTAGCGGCGTCATTAGTTACGTCAGCACAAGACGGAACTTCAGTTAGTAGTACTAACTCAAGTGATAAAATAAAAGAATATGTTACATTAGTCTCTGACGCGATTAATAATGGGCATGTCGGTGATTCTCATTTAATCTCATTAGAAAGTGAAATTAAATGTCTTTTAACTGAAGACCAAGTTATGACTGTTGATATTAACTTATCACGACCAAATGTTCGTCAATCACTTTGTCATAACGAATGGCCTGAAGTTATTACAATCTCTAAAGACGATTTGAATAAATTCGGTTCAAGTTACCAAACTTACCAAAAAAAATTCCCAAGTACGTCTTCGTCTAAAGGAAGCACTAGTCCGGTAAAAACTCAAACTACTCGTTAATTAAATTAAAAACTTGGTCTATTAACATATAGGCTAAGTTTTTTTATTTGTTATAATATGAAACTAATATCGATTTTATTAATTTTATTAACAAGTTGCACGATTTCACGACTAACTACAGATGAGTTAATAAATTGGCAAGTTGAAAAAGATACAATATTTTATCAAAACAAGCCCGTTGCAAAAATAGTTGTTTATTCAAAAGCGTCTTTAATTCCTATAAACAGTACATGTGACCGTTCAAAAGATTATAAAAATAAAGAACAATACGAATTAATTCATGGAATTAACGCATTAGAAACTTTAATAGTCCGAATTAATAAAGAAGTTGAAATGACTAAATTATTAAAAAAATTTACAGATACCAAATATAAAGAACTTAATTATTATAGATAAATTATGACAACAACAAAACAAATTATTATACTTGGAGCCGCCATAGTACTTTCAAGTTCATTTATGTGGATACCACGATTTCAACCAGTAAATATAAACACCCCTAACACAACAAAAAAAGATGTGTGTGTGGATTTAATAGATTCGTTAACTGAAATTATTGTTGACCAAAAAGACCAAATACATTTTTTAAGAGACGAACTTCAATATAAAGAATCTGAGATTAGTTATTGGGGACACAAATACGATTCAATTAAAGTAATAAAATAATGAACGATTCGATTTGTTTAGTAATTGCACATGCCAATACAAATTATAGAAAAAGGTTATTAAATGAATGTTTAAATTCTATTAATACTCCAATTGTTTTATCTACAAATTATCCGGTTAACGAAGAAACTCAACAATTATGTGATAATTATCTTTATAATAAAAATAACCCTTTATTATATAAAGAAGATTATGACAAATATAACGTAATTTATAATTATTGGAAGTTAGACAGTAATGGAGATAAAGTAACAATACCATTTGAATTTGAACACGGTTATGCTGTTTATTGTTTAATAAAAGATGGATTAGACCTTATAGAAAAACTAGGTTATAAAAAAGTCCATATAATAAACTATGATTATCAAATTTCAAGTGATACCCTTAATGATAATTCAAAATCTTTAGATGATTTTGATATGGTTGTTTATGAGTACGATAAACAAATTTATGGGGTTAATAGTTATTGTTCTGGTTTTATTTCATCAAAATTAGAACATATATTACCATTTTTTAGCCAATTTAAAGATTTAGAATCTTATTATACCTCAGGTGAGTATTTTACTCTTTTAGAAATAAAATTAAAAAAATATTTAGACCTCCAAAATTTAAATATTTCTAAAAAGTTATTTGATAATTTACAAGAAAACAACAAATTAAATCAAGAAGGTCTTCTTGAATTTTCAAAAGAAAAATAAAAAAATATAAATAAAAAAAACTTATGAACGACGAACAAAAATCAGTAATATACGAACAATTGTTGTCTCAACACGACAACGTTTCAAATCAAATCTCCGCAATTAAAGGGGAGGATATTAATTTAAATGAATCTCAAGAAAATCGAATTAATGTTTTAAAAACAAAACAAATAGATATAATGAGACAAATGCAAAAATTAGTAGGACAATAACTATTTTTATTGGTATTTATTGGATATGAAAATAATAATATCCGAAAATAAGTTTTCTAAAATCGCAATAGAACTTCTTAATACTTATGGGTATGTTGGTGCCGCTAAATTAACAAGCAAATCGCTTTGTGAATTTTTATTATCAATTAAAACTCCAATAAATATTGATTCGGATATGGCACATTCTTTCATTATATCAGCGTTTATAGATGGTGAATTACAAAACCAAATGGGGGATTTTAAATTACATTATGACAATTTTGAAGGTGTTTTATATTGGTTTTATGAAAACGATAACTTAAATGGTCCTGAATCAGGTTTAAAATTACCTTATTCTAAATATCATGAAAGAATGGTATCTATGTGTACACCTTTTTGGGATGGTATGTTTATTATTCCAGTGGAAAGTAGTTTTTATCGCAATCGTAATTTTAAATCTGAAGAAGATTATTTAGACTCTATTGAATTGAGAAGTAAATTAATAGGTAAAGAAAGTTATACATATTTTAATTCTGGGAACGAAATTATAACATGGTTTAATGATTTTTATATTCCTAATGTTTATGATATATTATTAAACACTCATTTACCTAAATACCGATTACTTTATAAGAAATCAGGTTTAAACGAATCAATTAATTATAATGAACACAAATCTAATAACTGATATACAAAAAAATGGATTGGACCTTGTTTTTAAATACATAAAAAAAACAAACCCTTTTGTTGTGTCATACAGAATATCAAAAGATAATAAAGACAGTTATAGATACTCGTTATATTTAGAATATGGTGTTGATTATGAAATATTAAGACAAATGTATAATCAAGAATGGGCGAGTGAGTCTCATAAAAAAGATTACTATAATAATACTATGAAGGATTATTCGTTTATTGGAAATCCGTTTTATCCTCATCATCTTAATAATAAAACTGAGGAATATGAAAAATATTTTAACGATTTTTTTTATTTAAAAAAAAATATAGAAGCGGAAATGAATGAATTCTATAGAGAAATTCCGGATGAAAAACAAATATTTGTAATAAGAGACAAATATTATAATGACATTGAACCTTTTAATTTGGTTACTTTATCTATTGATAATTTTTATTCGGATAAAAAAGTTAATAAATAACATTATAAATTAATTTTATGAAATTTATTATAAATGAAAATAATTTAATAAAAGGGTTTAATAATTATATGGATTATGAGCTTAGTAAATTATTAAAATTTAATCGTATCCCTACTCGACCATCAAGTATTTTTTTTTACGATAAACACAGCGGTGAAATAATTTTTGAAATTGATAATTCAAAAAAAACAAAACGAACTTTTTTTATAATTAATTGGGGGTTTTTTGAAACCCTTAATAATATGTTTCCTTATAATTCACCTGGTCTTGGTAAAATCGGAGTTGATTCTAAAAAATTATTGATTAATTGGGCTAAAGAAAAATTAAGTGATTTAATTTTTTATGATGATGTTATTTTTGATTTCGACGAATATGATATGACTTCAAATTCAATTTTTGATATGGCTCATATACAAGGTGTTGATTTAAACAATAATTAATATTAAAAAACTTATTGTATTTTTATTAAATTTTAAAACTATTGCGGTATTTATTGTTATGTCAATAAAGTCCCAATATTCTAAATTATTAAACGATATTGTTTTAGTTAAAAACAAAGAAGAATTTGAAAATATTAAGGATGAGGTGAAAGATTTTGTTGAAAAAAACCAAGACAATGAAGAGTTACGGAGTTCTTTAAAAAATTTAAATCAGTTGGTTAAACTTATGGGGGTTAAGATAAATAATAAAAGAAAATTACAGTTTGAATGTAATAATGTTTTAATAACCCAAGACCAATTAAAAATGGTTGTCGAAAACCTATCTGGAAAAACAACTCCAAGCACTCCTTTTTAATTAAAAATTTTATTGATTAAATCAATAATTTAGATTACATTTGTTTATGAAAAAACTTGTAATTTTATTTTTAATTGTTTTATTTTCTTGTGGTCAAAATAATAAAATTGAGCCTGGAGATATTGTCCAAAAATGTGTAATTGTTTCTAAAAAAAACAAACTCCCACAATCAACTATTGAGTTTGATGTTAAATGGGTCTACACGACAGATTGCGGATTTTCGTTATTTACATTAGACGAAAAATCTTACGAAATTGGTGACACTATTATTTACGTAATTAAAAAAAAGGTAAAAGAATAATATGAAAAAAATTATAACAAAAATACAATTTAAAATTACTGATTGGTTATATCGTAAAAGAATTATTTTCCCTCAATTATTAGAAAATAAGAACATTCATGTTTTAGATACGGTAACTTTAGATAATGTTTATCTTGAATATGTTAGTCAAACTACTAAAGAAATAAACGAATTAAAAATGTACGGTTCGGTTTTAAATAGAAATGATTTTGTTAATGAATTAACAAATGATAAAAGATTTGCAAACAAATGGTTAAAGTAAGTTATGGAAAATAAAAAATGGTCAAGAGAAGATGCCGAACAAAATAAAAACAAAATACTTGAAGAGTTAAAAGAATTGCCCACATCAGAAAGTAATTTAGAATGGGTGACAAAAGAACTTATTCAACTTATTGATGAAGAAGAATTAAGGCAAGAAATGTTTTCAATTCCAAAAAATCTAATTATAAATACCCCAAATGATTCTGAGTTAGGAGAAAAAGTTAGGGCTTATTACAACAAACTTTAAAAAATATGAAAACAAAAATAAAACAAATTTTAATAAAATTAGAACAGTGGTTTAATAAACATTGCGCCTGGTTTTTTACTAACGGGAATAAAATATGAAAAACATATTAATATTCGTAATGTTATTATTAAGTTTAACAACGTCATCGCAAACCAAACATATGGATTCTGTTGATTGTGTAAGAACAATTAACATGTATAAAAAATTAGAAGTTAAGTTACAAAATAATATAAATTATCAGAATACCAATTTAAAATTAAAGTTGAGCGAAATTGATTTATTAAATGAAAGTATTATAAACAAAAACAAACGACTTAAACGACAAAGAATATGTATGTGGACTTCAATCACGGCTAATTTTGTGTTAGGTTATTTTATTGTGATAAAAAAATGATAAATGAAATTAAACTTGATTCAGATGTTTTATTGTTTAAATATTATATAATTAGGGACAATAAATTAAATTATACTGATAATTTAAACGATGTTTTTATTGATGAAAAATATTGTCATTTTTATAAATCACCTTCAATCCCACATGAGTTAATTTTATTTTTACATAGTAAAACTAACGAAAGTTTAAAAAACTTTGATTCAGATATAAATAAAATTATTAGTCCGGATTATCCTACACTGGAAAATATTTTTAATTTAATAAAATAAAAAAGTTTATTGTATGTCTAAAAAATATTTAAAAATAATTAAAGAATATAAAGATGCTACCTTTCATGAAATTTGGGAAGGGGTTAGAGATAATTTTATTTTTGGGTTCTTAGGTGCTATTTTAGTTGTTTTTATTGCCACTAAAACAGATTTTGCGGTATTAGTTGGGTATTTGTGTTATTATTTATACATGGGTAAAATAGTTAACCGTCCCAAGTATATTACTAGTTTGGGACGATTAATAGTATTTCCATTCCCATCCGCATTTGGCGCTTTTACTGGATATAAATTATCATATTTTTTTATTGAATTTATTAGTAAATAATTTTTTTATTATTTAACTATTTATGAGAATGAAAGTTGAGGTTAATTATATTAATTCAGGTATACCTGAGAAAGATTACCCAATCGTAAATAAATTTATATCGTTTCTTCAAGAAAAATACCCACTTAATAATGATTTAAAAATCATATTTTTAGGTGAAAGAACAAATAATATGACTACAGGTTCTAGAAATTCTAAACACGTCATTAAAGTTTTATCTAAAAATAGGATTAAAAGAGACATATTTAGAACAATTGCTCATGAATGGGTTCACGAATATGAATGTGATGTTCTAGATATTAAACATACAAGTGATATTGGAGGTAAAAATGAAAATATCGCTAACGCTCAATCCGGAATTGCAATTAAAACATTTGAAAAGTTATTTCCTAAACTTGAAAAACATTTATATCAATAAGTTATAGAAACCCATTTTATTTGGTAATTTTTATTTTCATCACAAAACTTAGCGTATTTGTTAATTATAGGTCTTCCTGTGTTATAAGCTCCGCAAACAATCTCCCAGTCACCGTATTTTTCATATAAATAAGAAAGTAGTTTCATACTAGTTTCCACATTAAGTTCAATATCGGTTTTTAATTTTTTTGTATTTGTTTTTTTACCATTAATAAATGTTGCGGTTGATGGCATAATTTGCATTGGTCCAACCGCACCACTTCGTGATGTCCTATTAGGGTTATATTTCCAATCAAACGGGCCTCGATAAGCGGTTTCTAAAAATGCAATATTAAACGCCACGTGTTTTGGGACGCAATATTTTGTTGATAATTTATCAATAAAGTCAAACATGACTATTGAATTTGGATAAATAATTGTGGAGTCTCTTTTACCATTTAAAATAATAACATGTGAGGTTTTATTAACTTTACATGGAATTAACGATAGTAAAAAAATAATTGGTAATGTTAAAATTAAATAAAATAGTATTTTTTTTCTTAATGTCATTTTTTTTAAAAACATAATAATTAATTTTTAACTAATCAATTTTTTACTTTTTTTGTCTCTATGAAAATTAATTGTGAATCTATGGACCTCTTCTTGAATTTTTGATAAGTAAAAAAACTCCTCTGAACTTTCAATTTTAATTTCTGAACTATCACATAAATGTATTGTTTCTGATTTATGATTATTATTTTTTGATATTGATATTAAATCTATTTTATCTAACAAATTTAATCTGGTAAGAACTGTTTTACCAACGTTTAATTGACCTTTACCACCATCAATTAATATCATTGAAGGTAAGACACCCTTCTCATCTAAAAGTCTTTTTAATCGTCTATAAATGACTTCATCAAACGATGCATAATCATCTGGGCCAACAACATTTTTTAAATTATATTTACGATAAGAACTTTTTTCAGGTAACCCATTAACAAATCTTACGGAAGCCGAAACAATACAATCACCATTATGGTGTGAATTATCAAAAGATTCTATTATCAGAGGAGTGTTTTTTAAATTTAATATTTTTTTTATATTTTTAGTTAAATTTATACTTTTTTGAATTCTTGATGGTTCTAAAAGAATTTTTATTTTTTCAAGTTCGTCAATTTTAAATTTTATTTGTAGAGCTTTTTCAAACTCAAAAGAGTCTGAGCACGATTTCATTATTTTCCAAAGATGAGTTTCTACTTTTTTATAATTAAACGTTAAAATTTCTTTTGCCAAATCACAATTTTTTTTATAATCAAATTTATTAATTTTAGATTCGCATGGAGCCGAACATCTATTAATGTGAAATTCAAGACAAGATTTAAATTTTTTATTTTCAATATTATTTTTAGATAAATTATAAGAACAATTCCTAAGATTCACTATTCTATGTATAGTTTCATAAACTTCATGACAAGTATTACTACTAGAAAACTCACAGATAATTTCATTAGTCGAAGTTTTAATTGGGGTTATTTCTAATTTTGGAAAATCTCCACAAGAAAAACTAATCCCCCATTTTTTAGTTCTGTCATCTTTACCTTTAACATTAAATTTTGGTCGATATAGTTTAATCAAATCGTCTTCAAGTAAAATCGCTTCGTTTTCGTTAATTGTACTAATAAAATCCACATCTTTAATTCTTTCTAATAAAGCTTTTGTTTTAAGTTCGATTGGGTTTGGTCTAAAATAAGACATAACTCTATTTGGCAAATATTTTGATTTACCAACATATATTATTTTTTCTTTTTCATCTTTAAATAAATAACAACCAGGTGTTTCTGGAATTAATGATAATTTTATTTTAAGTGACATTTTATAAAGTTATTATATGTATATTTATTATTATGTCAAATTTAAGTAAATTAACGGATAAAGAAAAAAAAATTGTTAAAATAATTGTTAATAATTTTTCATTAGAAAGCCTTAAAGAAGAAATTGAGTTGTTTGTTACTGATGGTGACCCTCCAGAGTCTATATCAAACTTATTTAAACTAATGAGTTTAACTAAATATAACAGATATGGTATACAATATGTAAATTATTGTTGTGAAAATTATTTAGAGCTTAAAGAAAATATTTTTGACGCTCCAATAAGTAGAACTAATGACTTTGAAATAAAACTTAATACTACTGAGACTGAAATAGTGTACAAAAAACACACATTAACAATAGAATGTCCTACTTTTTTACTAAAACGTAGAATGGAATACCTTAAGGAAACTTTTTGGGAGTACGACCCAGACTCAATGATTCAAGATTATGGTGAAAGTGAAATTATTGATGAAGATTTTGACAAACCTAAAGACCTAGGTCCATCATTCGGTAATGTTATTAATTAACACTAACAACTTCTAAATCAAAAATTAATTTTTTACCTGCTAAAGGATGGTTAGCATCAATAGTTACTTTTTCATCTGTCACTTTTGTTACTCTTACAGTAATTGGTCCATTTTGACCCATACCTTGCAAAGATTCTCCAACGGTTACTCCTTCAGGAGCTTGGTTTTTATCTAGTTCGGTAATAAAATCTTCTTTAACTGGTCCATAAGCGTCTTCATGTTCAATATGGATTGTTTTCTTTTCACCAACCGACATATTAATTAACCCATCTTCAAATCCTTTAATAAGACTTCCTTGACCTAACGTTACTTTTAATGGTTCACGGTCTGATTTTAATGACGTATCAAAGATAGTCCCATCTTCTAATTTACCTGTGTAGTTTACAACTACTAAATCACCTTTTTTAATTTTTTCCATTATTCTTTTTTTAAAAAATTAGATATTTTTTTTTATTTTTAAAGATAAAAATATATCTTTGTGTCAATATTTATTATAAATCAAAATCTTATGTCAAATTCAGAAATAGTTGAAGAAATTTTATTTTGTGTACATCAAAACAAAATTATAAATGAATTTCAAAACAAAGTAAAAGAATTAGAAAAATCTCATCCGAGTTTTCATTTTTTTGATTTAGCCCAAATGGCTTATTTTTTACTTGAAAAAGAAAAAGTGGTTATAACAAATCAACAGCACTAATAACCTCAACCCCTTCATTAAACCCCATAAATTTCCAAGAATCGGAAATTAAATAGTATAGTCCGTCAGGATATGCGTTTGTTAATAGTTTTGGGTCGTTTAAAAATAATTTACAATCAATAACATATTTTTTTTTATTTGTCGAATAAAAAATATTATTAACTTTTATTTTAGAGTCTTCTCCAAATAGGAGTATTTTTTCTGGTTCATTTAAATGATTTATAACTTTTTCAAATGAACGTTTCATATTATGTAAATATTAGTAAGATTATTTAAAAAATCTATTGACAGTGCAATATATTTATTGTAAATTTTAATATGTATTTAGAAATAATTTTAACGTTAATTTTATTATTAATGGTTTGGATACCAGTAATGATAATCCTATGGTGGTTCAAAGTAGGTAGAAAAATAATTAAAACTTTTTCAGGGATGAAAAATGTTTTAAATCAAAAACCTAATATTGAGACCCCCCCAATTCATAATATAACAACGGAGCAAAAAATTGAACCTCCGTTAAAAAATCAACAACCACCTATGCCGGATATTGCTCAACTTATGGGGATGGTGGACCAGTTTGGAAAAATGTTTGGAAACAATAGGAAATAATATGGAAATAATGATTTTAAAAAAAGAATATGAATGGGTTTTAAAAATATTAAACTCTTCTATTAATTTATATCAAATAAAAACATCTGAAAATTTATTTAATGCGTTTATTAATAAATGGGATGATGAAATATCTGATGAAAAAAAAATAACTTTATTTTATGAATTTAAAAAAAATAAGTTATCAAAATGTGATGAAATTGGTTTTTCAACCTTTAAAATTTATTAAGGATAATTATTCATATGTAGGTATATAGTTGAGGTAGTTATATAACCCTTCAAATTTAATGTTTCCTCCACCCAGTCTTTTGTAATCGACTGAAGTTCTTTATATTCAAGTGAAAACATGGATTCTAAAAATGACCAAATTGTATCATAATCAAAATAAAATTGTTTATTTATCCTATCTATCTGAGCAAGTCTTTTTTTATTTTTAACATAATAAGAACCAATAATTTCAACATCAGAAAACATATCGTTTAACCAATCCTTAACCAATCTTGCCCTTTGCGTTTTTGTTATGTTAATTTTCATTTAATATAAATACTTTAAAATTTAACGACTCTTTCACCGATTATGTCCTCCATATAGTAGTATTGGGATTATAAGTAGTTTTATGGCCCTTCAAATTTAATGTTTCTTCCACCCAGTCTTCTGTAATAGCTTGCAGTTCCCTATATTCAAGTGAAAACACGGATTCTAAAAATAACCAAATTGTATTATAATCAAACCAAAACTCCTTATTTTTTTTATCATGGAAACCAATGTTTTTTTTATTTTTAACATAATAAGACCCAAGTATTTCAGCATCAGAAAACATATCGTTTAACCAATCCTTAACCAATCTTGCCCTTTGTGTTTTTGTTATGTTAATTTTCATTTTCTTATTAAGAAAGTGATGAATATATTTTTTTAAATTCTTTCAATCTATGGTCTAAACCTATTGTTCCACCATTTACTCGTTTTGTTACAGCGATTACTGTAGAATCGTCAGAGCCTTTATCACAAATAGACCAAAGTTTATTAGAGTCAAAGAAAAACGCAGCTGACGCTAACGGATATTTAGTTGCAACTAATTCTGGATTTTTCATAATATCGTCATCAACAGTTTTATCAAATTTTGAATAATTATCTTTACCGGTTAATTGAATATATCCTCTGCCGCAAAATAAATAACCTTCTTTAGTTAATTCATTACCATTACCCATTCTATTTCCATAAACAAGGGAGGCGATTTTTTCTGGATTACGAGCGTATGATTCACTTAAATTACCCGGAAAATATTTAGGGAATATTTTTTTAAGTCCATCAGAGCTGTAATTTAAATTTTCTTTAACCGCTTTAAATCCTCCAGATTCATGACTACATTGAGCCAAAAAATGAGACAATCTTAAATTGTTTGTAATATTAAATTTAATAGCCGTTTCAGGTATTTGAGAAATTACCAAATCTGGAATTAGGCCTTTTAATTTATCTAGTTTTAACCCTTCTACTTTTGGAGTAGATACAGTTTCATTTATGGGTGATAAATTAATTCCCATTTTTTCCAAAGTTGATTGACCGGCAATCCCGTCTGAAATTAAACCGTTTTTAGTTTGCCATTCTTTTAATGTTTTTTCTGTGTTAGGGCCAAAGACACCATCAAGTGTTAACCCTAATTTTGATTGAAGTTGTTTAACAATTTCACCATTTGAACCTAATTTTACCATAAATAATTTTTATTAATAAATATCCAAATAATTTTTTTATGGTATTTAATAAATTTTATAAAATTTTATGATTGTTTAATGTAATTTAAAATATTTATATGTAAATACTATAATTAAAAATTAATAAGAACTAAACACTAAAAATATGGACGCACAAACTATAGTTATTATTACCGCTTTAATAGGAATTCTTAAAGGAAAGGATGTGTGGGAGTATTTTAAATTTAGAATTGAAAATAAAAGTAAAGGTAACGATAAAATTATTGACATTTATGAAAAAAGAATTTTATCTCTTGAATCAGAAATAAAAGAATTAAGGGATAAACAAGATGAATTACTTAAAAGAATGGAAAGTAAAATATTAAAAAGCCGAGGAACTAAAAAAGAGGTTTTAGGGTAATTTATTTGTCTTTGTCAAATGAATCATTGTCTTTATAATCCGGAATCAGCAATAGGGATGCCATTGCTAACGACATCGAAAACCGAAACAACCTGCACCCGACCAAAGTAAGTTTTAGGCTGCCACACCAATACATCAGACAAAAGAAACTTCTCTTGTGCCTTTTTGTATGTTCCAGATGGATTTGCAGGGATAAACCAATGCTGAAAAATAATCCTTTTACTTGCTACTCTTGAAAGTTCAGTTAGTAAATCGTGATTCCATTGAAACTTTCCGTTGTATGGTGGGTCGCAAATAACCGTTTCAAATTCGTTATCCTTTACAAAGTCTTTCATATTTGAAGCATCGCAAATTATATCAGGTTTATTTTCAGCATCAGCATCTAATCGAACATCTCCAAGCATTGATTTACCACTACAAACGTGCAATGTTCTACCGATGAACAATCCTTGCAAAACATCTTCAATGCTATCGTTCCAAAGTTTCTTTTTAACTCTGTAAATGTGGCTCGTTCCTGCCAACGGCACACTTCCTTTTGTCTTGTCAATAGCAGGTTGATTTTTGTAAGTTACATTTCCCATATTTATTATTTATTTAAGTTTTCGTTTCAAAATCCGCAACGGCATATAACAGCGGTTTTGTGCTATTTGCCCCATCAACATTTGTGGTAACTTGAAACTTTGTGCAAGGGGCAAACAGACACAAAGTCAGTACGGTCATAATTATAGTTAATATTATTGTCACAACTTTTATTTTTTTATTATTGGATTAATTATTATCACTTCTGATTCGGTTTCAATTATTACTCTTGCCCCACAAGATAGTATTGGTTTAGCATCACACCCCTCACCACCATATATTATTTTACTCGGACCTAAAATTTCAACTTCATTACAATAAGTATTTTTTTTACCTTGTTTAACTGTAATCACAGGTAAATCAGTTCCTTTAGTTTTGTTAGAACGAATATTATGTTGGTTAACATGTATTCTTGTTTTCATAACTTAATTACTTAAAGGGGCTTTAATTGTTGGGTGTGATTGATAGTTTATAAGTTTGAAGTTATCATAAACATATTCATCAAACTTTAAATCAGGATTAGTGACCATAACTAAGGTTGGTAACTTAAATGATTCTCTACTGATTTGTTCTTTAGCTTGCTCAATATGATTGAGATACAAGTGAGTATCACCTAAGTTTCCAATTAGCTCATCAGGAACCATATTAACTTCTTTAGCAATAATTTCTAATAACAATCCATAACTTGCAATGTTAAATGGTAAACCTAAGAATGTATCTACTGAACGTTGATTCCACATTAAAGAGATTGCTCTGGTTGGAATGTTATAATCATCAAATAAACTATTCCACCCATTTTCATCCGTTGGGAAAACATCCTTAATCCAAGATGATTTGTCGTAAATGTTTTTACGTTCTTGTGAACTCAACTCTTTTGTATAAACTTGAAATCCATAATGACAAGGTGGAAGAGTCATTTGGTCTAATTCTCCAACATTCCAGCTTGAAACCATTAATCGTCTTGAGTCTGGATTTGTTTTAAGGTCGTTGATTAGATTTGCGATTTGGTCTATTGAATTATTTTGGTGCGTTACTTTAACATCATATTTACTATAATCTCCACCATCACGAATTAAGTCCATAACTTTAACTTTGTCAGAACTTTTTACATTTTCTAAATCATAATTTATTACGTTTTTTTTACCCCAACTTCTCCATTGCTTACCATAAATTGGACCTAACTCACCCCACTTATTTTCCCATTCTTTATCTGTTTTAATTTTATTGACAAAATCTTCTTTACTATATGGAATCTTAACTTCAGGACTATTAACATATCTCTTATAAGCATCGCCGTCCCAAATATGACAATCATTATCAACTAAATACTTAATATTAGTATCTCCTTTTAAAAACCATAACAATTCAGTTACAATAGTTTTAAATGCCATCTTCTTAGTTGTAAGCAATGGAAATCCTTCACTCATCTTATGACGTATCTGTCTTCCAAAGATACTGATTGTTCCAGTCCCTGTTCTGTCCGACTTGGTTACTCCATTATCTAAGATGTCTTGGAGTAGGTCTGTGTATTGTTTATCTAATTTATTCATAACTTTTTCTTTTTGTGCGTAAGATAATACAGATGGCATACCACTATAATGACACCACAACTCACCTAAATTATCTTCATTATCTTCTTTCATTTTACAAACAATTGAATTCCTAGTATGGTAAGGGCTAATATTAAACAAATAATTGTTTTTGTATTAAAAGGTTCATTAAAAAGATACCAACTAAAGTAAGTAAATACTATTGCTCCTAATGAAAATCCTATTAATCTTGATGGCCACATTTGACCTTCATATGCAATTACCATATTCTTTACTGAATACATAAAAAACATTGATGCCGGTATACCCATTAAAACAACCAACCAGTAATTGTTTTTAAACCAATCATACTTCATTTGTCCCTGTAATTGAAAGAAAGTTACGATTTGAGCAAGAATGCCAAACACAATACCGATTATAAGTTTTCCTACGTTCATTTTATTTTAATAACTTTCTATTATTTAATCCCACCACCACGACATACGTTCATTTAAAATTTTAAACAAAAGACTATGAGCTTTTTGTTGGTTATAATGACCGATATTCATAGCGATTCTTTGTTTTATTTCAACTGTGTTTTCTTCTTCTCCTATTTTAATATTAAAAATTTGAAGTTTTTTGTTGGATAAAACTTTTTTATATGAAAGTGGGTACTTTTTAAAATACGAATCAAAGTCTTCGTGTATTATCTTTATGTCTAATGTTTTATTTTCAGTATCTCCAGGAATATCTAAAAAATTATATTCGGTTTTTTCATAGTCTGAGTATTCAATTGAATAGAAATCTTCTTGTACTCGTTGAATAAGATTCAAACATAAAGTCATATCTCGATTGTCTCGTTCAACTTCACTATGTCTATTAGACGTAACAATATATTTACGTTGTAGTTCAATCTTACGTTTTAACACTTCAAAAATATAATTACTATCCCAATGTCTATCATTAAAAATAACTGAAAACCAATCAATAAGATTTTTTACACCTCTTAAAAATTCTAAAAACCATACCGGTAAATAATTTTTCCAGGAGTTTCTATCCCAAGCGCTATCTTTCGGCATTGGAAGTTTTTTGATTATTTTGTTATTATAAATGTCCATTTTTTACGTTAAATATTTTATAAAGATATGTAAAAAATATTAATAATCAAATAAAATCATTTTTTTAAAAACACATTCAAATCTTCAGGAGTCCCCAGTCCCCACATTTTTTCAATATCAAAAGTTCTAATTTTTTTACAATCTTTAATTGCTTGGTTAAAAACGGGACAAATATAAAATTCATCATTCACTCTGATATTTTTCTTAATCATTTCTTCTGAGTATTTTACATAGTCAGAACCTTTTTTCCAAAAATAAATTCCAGCGGTTGCAATATTTGATATTGGGTTTTTTTCTGCAACCTCTGTTACATAACCATTGTCATCAATTTTAGCAAATGACCATTTTGGATGAGTGGAACGGAATGTAACAATACCTCCATCAGAATTTGTTTCCATCATTTTGTACATAAATTCATTTGAATCCCATTCAATAAATTGGTCAGAATTCGCAATTAAAAGCGGATTTTCATTATTAATATAATCTTTGGTTAATAAAGTTGTGCAAGCGGCTCCTTCAGTTAATTTATCTACCTCAACAATTTTACAATTAGGTGAAATTAATTTTAATAACGCGTCTAAGTTATATTTTTCCCTATGTGATTTTTGAACAATATAAATAAAATTGGCATTAATATTAAGATTTTCGGTTACTACTTTAATCATTGGTTCTCCGTTAATTTCAATTAATGGTTTTGGAAAAGAATATCCGGCTTTTTCAAATCTTGAACCGGCTCCCGCCATCGGAATTAAAACGTTTAATTTATTGTCAGACCATTTTGGGATTATCATAATTTTGTTTTTGTTTAATTTATTTTTTATTTTTTCAATTGTTAAATCTGAAGGATTGTTAACCCTTAAAACATTTGCGTTACTTCTACCGGCAGCTAAAAGCCCTGGAGGGGAATCCTCAACAATTAAAGTTTCTTCAGGTAAAACTCCCATTGTACTCATGGTTTTCCAATACATTTCAGGATGAGGTTTACTATTTTTAACGTCTTCATTTGAAATAATTAAATCCATGTATTCAATAATACCAATTTTTGATAACATAACCAACACAGACCTTCTAATTGAATTTGAAGCGCATGATAATCGATATCCCATTTTTCTTAATTCTTTGAACAATTCAATCATTTTAATGTTTGGTTGTAATTCGGAAATTAAGTTAATTGTTAAATTTTGTTTTTGATTCCAAATATCATCATATGTATTTGGATTTAGACCTTTATTAACTGTTAGTAATTCTAATTTTTGATAGGTTTTTAAACCGTCATATATTGATAAATGTTCTGTTTCGGATATAACATATTTTTCAGTATTGCAAACTTCTCTCAAAGATTGGTTTAATGTTTGAAAATGTATTTGTTTAGCGTCAACTAAAACCCCATCTAAATCAAATATTATTAATTTAATCATTTTTATATCTTTTAATAAAATCTGAGCAAATACCTTCGCATTTGTTCACATTTTCATTGTATAATTCTGGTTTGACAGCAATGCTACCAATAATTGGTTGAGTCCCAGGATAAGCCCATATGTAATTTTTAGAAGTTAATGTTACAGTATCTTCTTCATGCCAAAAATAATGTATATCATATTTTTTCATTTCCACTAACGCGTCCAAATTTTTGGCGTGGCACCATAATTTTTTATTCATCAAAAACTTATAATCCACATCATATTTTGCTTCATCATGTCCTAACATAAATTTTCCATTAATATACCAAACATCAATTTCAACATCGTAACCTAACTTAATTGCCGATTCAATATATGTAGGGGTATTTTCAAGTTCATGAAATTCACCATCAATATTTCCTCTGTGAGATATTAGTATTGTCATATTTTTGTTGGTATGTTTACATCAATATTTGGGGTTTTCCAAGGACTATCCCTTACATTTAACCTACGTAATAATCCCCAAGTAGCATATTCTAAACCATACGCATAAAGTTTAGTTTTTAACCCTAATTCTTCAGTTCTATATTTCCAAATAGCGTGGCAAGAGGTTATATTTGTTTCATCCATTCCGTGATTTTTAATAAATTTAAAATAATCGTTTTCTAAATTAAAATAACTATCAAGTTTATCGTAAATTAATCCAATATTTTTCATGTTTTCATAACCAGAAATAAACCATCCATCATTAAATCCCCACCCTTCGTCTAAAAGATGCCAATGACTAACGTAAAAATTTTCAGGGGATAACAAACTAAAATCAATCTTCTCATAAAAAACAGTATCAAATCTTGAAATTAATACCATATCATATGAATCATCAATCAATTCCATTGTTTTTTTAAGTGAATAAAATCTTGAATAATTGTTATTTAAATAATTTTTGGTATTCCAAGGACCATCCGGTACAAAATTGTAATCTTTGTACGGATGGTCAAACAATCTTTGTTTTTCAAGAATAAATTTTTTTGGGTTAACTGTGCTAATTAATCTTTCGCTTTCTTGTGTAGAATCGTCCCATCCATGAAAAAATATGTCCGTATTTTCTGTAATTACATTTTTTTTTAAATAATCAAAAGGGATTTTAAATCCTTGTATTTCATCTCGACTATTTTTGCCTGTAAATTTACCGTAGAAACATAAAGCAATTTTCATATATAAACAATTTAATATAAATTATATTAATTCTTTTATTTCCTCAATAGTGAATTGTTCAACTTCAGATGAAAATGGACCGTCTTCTAATATTTTTTCATGAAAATTTTCTCCAGGTTGGAGACCAATAACATTTATTTTTTGTTTTGCGTTTTTTTGACCATATTTTTGATACATTGTTTCAAGTAAATTTTCAATACTCATTGATTTCATACCAGGGACATATGGTTTTGATGTGTTGCAATTATCTAAACAACTAAAAATTAAATCAATTGCTTGGTCAACTGTCCAAAAAAATCTTGTTGCTTTAGGTTCGGTAACTATTACAGGTTTATCATTTTGTATTAATTCTTTCCATTTACACAATACAGACCCTGTTGAATAAAGAACATTTCCATATCTAACTATTCTGTAATCACATTTAGGGTTTAATTCTTGATATTGTGAACAAAGTCTTTCCATTAATAATTTACTAGCCCCATAAACACCAACAACTTGAGCCGCCTTATCCGTTGAAATACTAATAAAGAATTCTAAGTTTTCGTTTAGAGAACAATCTAATAGATTCATAGTACCTATTGTATTAGATTTAACGCATTCTCTAACTTGTTTTTCAGCTAAACCAACATGTTTTGATGCCGCCAAATGAAAAACGGCTTTAACATCTTTCATTGCTTGTTTTGAGTCAAATGGGTCAGAAATGTCCCCTGTTAAGATTTCAACATCAGGAAATTCTGATTTCAAATCAATTAATTTGCCTTCATTTCTGGCAATTGTCCGTACATTAGCTCCTAGTTTAAGTAATTCTTTTATTAAAGGTTTCCCTAAAAATCCTGAACCACCGGTTACTAAAACTAATTTGTTTTTTAAATCGTATTTTTCCATTTAAATTAAATTTTTATTTACCAAATATTTCAATTTCCCAACCACCAAGAACATTATAAAACCAAGCATCGTTCATTAATGGTTCGAATTTTTTTATTCTATCATTTTCATGTTTTAATTTTTCCATTTGTTCGATATCTTCTTGTCTAATCGCTCTAACATTTATCATTCCGGGCCATTGATTACTTAAACATTCTATTTTTTTAATTGCCCATCTATCAACAGAACCAATAACTTTATATCCATCACCGTTTGCAAAAGACATACTTCCTATTGTTTCCCATCCCCAAGGTGTCCAATTTCTTTTAATATTTTTTAAAAACCATTTTCGATTCCAGATAGAAAAAGCCGCTGCGTTTTGATATAAATTAACATTACCTGGTGCAGAGTCAATAAGAGATATAAATTCAATACCGTTTTTTTCAACGTATGGTTTTACATGATTTTTATCTCGAGCGTGTTGTAAAGAAGGTTGTAAATCAATTCTACCTACATTTTCGTTTAACAATTCCAAACAAGTTTCAAAAACTTCAATGTCAACAGGTCTTGCTATCATAAAATCATCTAATCCAAAAACAAAATATTCGTCTTTAATACTTGAAAAAAAATCAATTAAATAATTTGACCAACCATCAGCTCCCCCAACCTGTTCTTTTCCCATTGAGATAAATTCAAAATTACTTTCTAATTTAAAATCTGGAGGGGTAAAACCTAAAATTTTAACATTTATATCTTTACTCCAATATTTGTTAAAAAAATATTGGAAATATTTTACAATGAATATATTACTATCACATGTTGAAATGTATACATTCAATTTATTGGTTGTCATAACTTTTATATTAATTTATTTTATTCATGTGTCTAATATAGTTTATTAATAAACTATCTATGTTTGCTTTACCAACTGGATTAGCTGATTGTATATTGTATAATGGTAATGATTTATTATTATCTAAACAATAGTCAACTAACCATTTAGCACAATCAAACCCTGTTTTTTCTTTTTGTTTTAATAATCTTGACTTTTTCTTAGTCATGCCTTTGGACCTTGCATCTAAAGACACGTCCATCCCTAAATCGTGGTCAAAACATATTGCTTCAGGTAATTCGTTATTTTTAATCCAATTAATAAATTCGTTATAAGACTTAACCCATTCTATATGTTTTAAATCATCATTTAATATTGGACTAAATGTAACAACCCAGTGATTTTCAAACGGGTTTCTTACATCATCTAACCAAAGCAATGTCCCCTTATTTTTCATAAGTTTTTTATTTCTTGTTTAACTTCATTCCAATAATTAAATCTTTTAGTTTCCCATTGAACATTATCACTTCCATTCCAATTATAACATTCATTGATAATTTCGTAAACTGCGATTGTCGCCGCATGTTTACCACCATCTATTGTTAGGAGACATTCGTTTTCGTATTTTTCAACTAGTTCTATTGCTTTTTCTTTTGGTGTCATAGTTTTATTTTCTTCAATATGTTCATATGCTCCATCTCTTTCTAATTCTTCAGGTGTTGCAAATGGTTTTAGACATTGTTCTTTCCAATATTGTTCTTCTAACTCCTCTGTCCAATCTTCAGTGTGTTCATATGCTCCATCTGGACCAATTTGAAAGTCATCACTAATATATGGTTCATCTTCTAAACCATCATTTAACGTTACATCCCAATCCTTTAATTCAGATTCTTCAGGTGTAATTATCTTAGCGTATTTAGGAAAGTGCTCAGGTCCGTTGTTATCATAGCCAGCGACCATTTCAAATTCTACTTCTAAACCTTCATTAGAGTCGTATAGTTTTAACCCATCTATATGGCCATTGTCTACTAATGGATACTGGTTGATTAGTTTAGCGTCTGGTCCTTCTTTAACCACTTGCTTTACTACCCACCCACGATTTGTTTTATTTAATATTCCTTTCATATTTCAATTATATTTCCGTTACTACTTAATTTACCAAACTTACCATCAGTTACTACACTTCCATTACTATAGATTGTATCACCTATTGATAGTTTCATTGTTCCTGCATTAATGATGTCTTCGCTATTGTGGATATGACCAAACAAACATAGTTTAGGTTTTAAATTTAACATACGCTTTTTAAGTGAAGTATCACCACAAAATTCTAATTTACCAGTTACATCATAAGATAAGTCTAGTATTCCTTTTGGTGGTCCATGTACAACTACAATATTAGTATCATCAGGAATATGTTTCCAAACCTCAGAAGTCTTAGCTCTATTCTTATTGAATGCCCATCCATTACCAAATGTTGGTGTGATTGGAGAACCCCATATTTTAATCCCTTCTATTTCAATCCAATCATTCTCCAAGTATATAATACCTGCTCTTTCAAAGTCATCTTTTTTAATAAAGTTTCTTTCAATACAAACGTCGTGATTACCTGCTACAAATACTTTATATTTGATTGGTAATAAGCTATACCAAGATATAAAACTTTGCATTTCATCTTCACTTAGGTAAGGGTCTCTTGGATTAGTAGCGTCTCCACTATGAATCACAATGTCAATATTTTCTGGAATATCTAATAACTCATGATATGTGTGAGTGTCCGATATATGCCATACTGTTTGTTTCATGTTATTTAGTTATTAGTTCGTAAGTTGAATTTTGTGTTTGAAATTTAATGTATCCTTCTCTTTGTTCCACTATCTCAGTAATTACCGTTGTAAGCCAAGTATAACTTACTGGATGTGGATTTAATATTAATGACCTCCCAATAGACGGTTCATCATGTATTTCTTTACCTGTAGATTCACCAATTTCATTCCATTCAACCCAACCAATATTTGAACCTACATTAATTAAACCATCGTTTAATCTTTTTAAGGTATATTTTGACGGTTCATCTATTGGTACGATTGAATCGGATATTCTTGGTACGATTGAATCAGCATCATATTTATTTTGTTTTCCTATTTTGTTCATATTAGTCTTGTTTTTAAAATGACCATACTAAAAAAGGTATACTTAAAAATAACACTATTCCTAGTATTAATAATAAATGTGCTCCAACATATTCTATTTTTTCTTTTGTTATCATTTTGTTATTAAATTTAATGAGTTTATTGATAAAAACAAAACACCAATAGTGGTAAAACCAATAATTAAAATTATTAGTATTTCAATCGGTGTTAAAAACATTTTATTTATTTTCATATTTTCCAATTTTAATTAGTAATCCTAAAGATATTAACAATACCACAGCTCCAATTATTTTACTTGCGGCTTCATATGTATTATTAGATATTTCCATTTTAGTTTAACAATTAATTTATTCTTTCAAAGATACATTAAAATTTAAATATAAACAAATAAATTTATTTATAATTTAGTTCTTTTAACTTTTTTACCAACAGGCAGTTCGTTTGATTTATATTTTACCTCAACTTCATATGGGTTTATTGAACTTATTTTTGAATTATATTTCCATATGAATTTAGCAACGTCATTTTCAGAAATAACTTCCCATTTAAAATTATTTAACGTTTTATTTTTTTCCATTTAACAATGATAGTTAAAAAATAGATAAAAACCTAATTAAATGTATTTATAAGAGGTATGAATATTATAATTAAAGAACATCAATATTTAAAAATATTAACTGAATCTTTAGGGGTTTCTAGAGCAAGTTTACATTATGTTAATGTGATTTATAAAATATTGGAACCTACGGTCTTAAAATTTTTAAATTCAAATCGTGATTTAAATGAAAAAATAAATATTGATTTAAATGATTTAAAGGAAGTTTATCAAGATTTTCCTGAAGATTATATTGAATTTCCAATTGAACAAATTGTTATTAATCTTAATTGTAAAAAAATAAATAAAATTAATGACAATGCGAATTTTTTTTCTGGGGGAGGGGCTTATAGTATTAGACCAAAAAAAGAAAAAACAACCCATGTAAAAATTCCATCTAAATTCTTACCAAAATATGTTACAGACGAAATAAATAAAACTATTATTTCTGAGTTTGATTTTACGGTTACTATATTTAAAAACTATGAAGAAACTAATAAAGACGATTTATTGTTTTTATTACGTGATGCAATATCTCATGAATGTAACCATATGTTTGAGTATTATAAAAGAAACGAAAACAATGCTCCCGATGTGGATAACAGATTTACCTGGTCAGGAGTTAAAAATTACAACGTACCTAAAAACATTTGGAATATTTGGGAACAATTTACAACAATGCTTTATTTTTCTCAACCACAAGAAATGAATGCTATGACACAAGAAGTTTATAGTGTTAGTTTAAGGAAATCTTTTGAAGAATTTAAACAAGGTGGTTATTGGCGCTCCGCAATTGTTATGGAAAATTTTGACGCTGACGAATTTATGGACAATTTAGTTAATGAGATTAATAAATATAATCCAGACTATATTAAACCTATACTAATAAATTTAAGAAATTGGTTTATAAAAGATTATGTAAATTATGGGGTTTCTGAAAAACTTCCAATAAATCAAAAACTTTTAAGTAAAAAAGAAATTTTTAGTTTGACAAAATTTTTTGAACCAAGAATACGGTTAGCCGGTAAAAAACTTAAATCTAATTTCATTAGGACTTTTTCTATCCCTAGAGAATCGATATAATGACTGGTCAGAAGAAACATTAAATTTTAAGGTATTTATATAAAATGAAAATTAACATAACTAAAACACAAAGAGCAAGATTGGTTAAGGATTGGTTAAACGATATGTTTTCTGGTGCTGAAATAAAAAATACTGATTATGGTAATTCTTATTATATTAAAAATGAAAAAAACCTTGCTTTTCAGAATAAAAAAAATAAAGATTTTCGGTTTGATTACGACCTAATTTGGTCATTTTTAGAATCCATTTTTTCACTTGAATATGAAGAACTGCAATCTATCACAAAAGACTGGTTGGACGAGACATTAAATTTGAAGGGATATACAACATCTTATTTACGCAACTTATCTTGGACATAGTTGGGCGAGACATTAAATTTGAAGGTATTTATATAAAATGAAAATTAACATAACTAAAACACAAAGGGCAAGATTGGTTAAGGATTGGTTAAACGATATGTTTTCTGATACTGAAATAATTGATTCTTATTATGTTAAAAATGGAAAAAAAATTGCTTTTCGGGAGAAAGAAAATAAAGAGTTTTGGTTTGATTATGACTTAATTTGGTCATTTTTAGAATCCATGTTTTCACTTAAATATAAAGAACTGCAAGCTATTACAGAAGACTGGGTGGATGAAACATTAAATTTTAGGGGTTATACAACTTCGCCTCACATGTATCTCGAACAACGTTAGGTGGATGAAACATTAAATTTGAAAGTAATTATATAAAATGAAAATTAACATAACAAAAACACAAAGAGCAAGATTGGTTAAGGAATGGTTAAACGATATGTTTTCTGATGTTGAAATTATTGGTTCTTTTGATAATAGAGGAGTGACTTATAGTAAAAACGGAGAAAATATTGCTTTCCAGGATAAAAAAGATAAAGACTTTTGGTTTGATTATGATATAATTTGGTTATTTTTAGAATCTATGTTTTCGCTCGAATATGAAGAACTGCAATCCATTACAGAAGACTGGTTGGAAAAAACATTAAATTTGAAAGGTTATAGAACGTCAGGGGCTCCAGTGTAATTAAACACATTTGTTGGATGAGACATTAAATTTAAGGGACAAACAAGTATATTAACTGACATTATGTCAGTTTTTTTATGCTTGGTATAATTTTTAATATGTGGGGTTTGTGCTTGACACATTAAAATTAAAAATATATATTTTAATAAAAAATTATTTATGGGTAAAATTATTGGTATTGATTTAGGAACTACGAATTCGTGTGTTTCTGTAATGGAAAATGGGGAACCTGTTGTTATAACAAATAACGAAGGAAAAAGAACCACCCCCTCAATTGTTGGTTTTTTAAAAGATGGTGAAAGAAAAATTGGTGACCCGGCAAAAAGACAATCGGTTACAAATCCAACTAACACTGTTTATTCAATAAAAAGATTTATGGGGTTAAATTTTGACGAATCAAAATCAGAAATTAAAAAAGTACCTTATAAAGTTGTTAAAGGTGATAATAATACAACTAGAGTTGATATTGACGGAAAATTATATTCTCCTCAAGAAATTTCATCAGTTATTTTACAAAAAATGAAACAAACTGCTGAAGATTATTTAGGTCAAGAAGTGACTGAAGCGGTTATTACAGTTCCGGCTTATTTTAACGACGCTCAACGTCAATCAACAAAAGAAGCCGCAGAAATTGTTGGGTTAAAAGTTGCTAGAATTATTAATGAGCCTACAGCTGCCGCCTTAGCTTATGGTTTTGACAAAAAAGATAAAGATATGAAAATCGTTGTTTTTGATTGTGGTGGAGGAACTCACGATGTTTCAGTGTTACAATTAGGAGATGGTATTTTTGAAGTGTTATCTACTGACGGAAATACTCATTTAGGTGGAGATGATTTTGATGACGTTATTATTGACTATTTAGTAAAAGAGTTTAAAAAAGATAATGGTATTGACCTTAAAAAAGATTCAATGGCGTTACAACGATTGAGAGAGGCGGCTGAAAAAGCTAAAATAGAACTTTCTTCGTCGATTTCAACTGAAATTAATTTACCTTACATTATGCCGGTAGACGGTATTCCTAAACATTTGGTTACTAATTTAACAAGGTCAAAATTTGAACAATTAGTTAATGATTTAGTTAAAAAAACAATTAACCCATGTAAATCCGCTTTAGAAAAGGCTAAATTAAAAGTATCGGATATTGATGAAATTATTCTTGTTGGGGGGTCAACTCGTATTCCAGTTATTCAACAAGCGGTGAAAGACTTTTTTGGTAAAGAACCGTCAAAAAGTGTTAATCCTGATGAAGTTGTTGCTCTTGGAGCCGCAATTCAAGGGGGAGTATTAGGTGGTGACGTTAAAGATGTTTTATTATTAGATGTTACTCCGTTATCCTTAGGTATTGAAACTATGGGAGGTGTTTTTACTAAATTAATAGATTCAAATACAACTATTCCAACCAGACAGTCTCAAGTATTTTCGACAGCTGTTGATAATCAACCAAGTGTAGAAATACATGTTTTGCAAGGCGAACGTCCAATGTCATCCGATAACAAAACAATTGGAAGATTTCATTTAGATGGACTTCCTCCGGCTCGTAGAGGAACACCTCAAATTGAAGTGGTTTTTGATATTGACGCTAATGGTATTATAAATGTTTCAGCAATTGATAAAGCGACTGATAAAAAACAATCAATACGTATTGAATCATCTACTGGTTTATCAAAAGAAGAAATTCAAAAAATGAAACAAGACGCTGAGTTAAACGCCGAATCAGACAAAAAGAAAAAAGAAGATGTTGAAACGTTAAATACTGCGGACAACTTAATGTTTCAAACTGAGAAAACTTTAAATGAAAGTGAAACTAAAATTCCATCGGATAAAAAAACTGAAATTGATAACACAATTAAAGAACTAAGACAACATCATTTAGAAAAAAATATTCCAATGGTTGAAAAATTAATGGGTGAACTTAATGAACAAATTCAAAAAGTTGTTAGTGTGATGTACGAATCAAAAGAACCTCAAGATAATTCCACAGAAAATTCTGGTGAAAACTTAACAGATGTTGAGTTTGAAAACGTTAAATAAAATGACCCCTTCTTAAAAAAGAGGGGGTTTTTATTTTTTCTTAGAGGTAAACTTATCAACTGATGAAAGTCCAAGACATCCAAATGCTAATAAAGCGACTGATTCTACTAATATATTAGAAGGAGCTTGGTCTAATGATGAAAATGAGTTATGATACATTGTAACACAAAGTGCTACCGTACAAAAAAGACCACAAACTCTTTTCATTGATAATTTACCTGTTTCGTCAAAAAATAATTGCTTCATAATGTTTTTTATTATAAATATTTACATTTTTTATTAAAGAACTATATTAACGACCTTGTCCTTTATATTTTTTTGGTTTTTCCGATTTTGGACCAAAACTTTTTTTTAATTTTCCTGATTTTTTAACACCAAAAGTCACTTTCTTTGAGCCAGAGTCTTTTGAAACTTTAGATTTTGCCATAAATTATTTTTTTAAAATAAATATTGTTAAAACCATTTACTTTTAAAATATTGTTAAAATTATTTTATTTTTAATTAATATTTTTCAATTAATTTTTAATAAAATAAATTCAAACTATCATATATTTATTTAAAAAGAATTTCTTAAATGAAAAAAAATATTTTTAATATAGTTGAACTTCGTAAAACTGTGAGAAAACACATTTTAGAACAAATAGAAAATAAAGAAGAAACAAAACAAAGATGTTTAACTTCTAATGTAATAGCTTTAGATAATATTGTAGGTCCTTCAAAAATTTTTACAAACTATAATTCAAACACATTGAAAAGAAATGGTGGTATTCATGGTATGGTGGACACTTTGGATTTATTAAAAACATTAAGATTACATCCACATATTTCAGATTCCGGTGAACATTTAGCGTACGATTTAATGAATCATTTAAATACGTTTAGAAATAAACATTATTTAGATGAAACAAATTCTCAATGTCAAAAAGCAATGGATAAAGTTATTGAACTTTATAAAGAAAATGAACATGGTGAAGATTTAGTTAAAGATATCGAAAAAGTTTTATCCCACGCCCATCCAAGCCCTAGAGCTAAGGAATACTTAAAAAGGTGTATAATTTTAGTTAAAGAAAAATAGTCCCCTTTAATAAAGGGTTTAGGACCGTTATCGTTATGGTAACAAAAAAGGGGAAAGCTCGCTACTGTCCCCTTTTTAAATTTAGTCATCATTATTACTAATAACTATTTGTAACCAAATATCGAACGTTAAAAATAATATCCACCAATTATTTTTTTGTTGGGTCATTTCATACGGACTATTATATGAGGTAATTAAAAATCTAAAAACCAAAATAAAAATAATGATTCGAACTATAGTTAAGATTATTTTAAAAAAAATTTTCATGTTAATTAATTATAGGTATATTTATGAATAATGACAAATAATTTTAATAATTTAATTCGTAAAGCAGTAAAAGAATATGTAAACCCCTCTATGTCATTATGTGAAAATGTAAAAATATCAAAAGATTTAAAATACCATTTAGATAATAAAATTACTTTAAGTGAAAATATATTTAGGGGGGGTTCTAAAAATTTTTTTAATTTAATTAAGGAAGTAAGAAGTTTATATAATAAAAATTTAATTAAATTAAATGATGACGATTGTTGGATTGTTGAATCTGATTTAAATAAAAACGTTATTTTAGAAAATGAGAACTTATTTAGAGTGTATGATAACAGCGCAGGAGTAAGAGTTAATGGTAATGATATAGATTTGAGTTATTTTGAAAATATAAAAAAAATTTTACAAAAATTAATTAATAGGGAATTAATACCTAAATTAATAGAACAAAATAAAGTTTATGATGATTTTACGGACCTACAAATAAACATTAAAAAAATTTTGGTGGCTAAAAACCAGGATATGAATAGAAATTTGATTGTTATTGATATCATTCCGTGGTCTAATATTACTTGGGGTAGAGTTATATCTGGAGTATGGGAATTATTAGAAATCCTTGGGATTTCAAAACATGATTTTGTAGTTGAATATCTTAAACCTACTCACAATCGAATAAGTAGATTATCTGATTATTATGCCGAAGAATATATAGTTGTTGAAAATAAACAATCTTTACCATTTAGTGAAGAAATTAAAGACGGTAAAAAAATAAGAACATTTTTAGAAAATGTTAGTTTTGAAGAATTAAAATGGCGTTTTGATAATGAAGATAGAATTATACGACCTTTAAATGAAACTAACTGGCAATACCAATCAGATAACAAATTGCCAATTTTATTAGAAAATAATAAAACTATATATATTCCAAAAGGAAAGTATCATAGACTTATTAAAGGTTCTGGAGAACTAAAAGTTGAAATTTCAACTAAAGGAACATATTAAAAATATTCATAGATTTAATCCAAAGGTTAACAATTTTAATGTAACACCAATTATACGCATCGAAAAGTTTTTCTTTCATATTTACTATTTATAAGTAATTATAATTATGTTGTTAAAAAGAAATTTAATCAACATAAAAAAGAAATAATATGGATTTAAATAATAAAATAAACATTACCGAATCTAAAATGTTGAGAGTCCCTATAAGGACAATTGTTAAAGACATTGTTGAAATTTTAAAACTTAAAAAAGTAGGGACTTTTAATTTACCGTCAGATAGTTTTTATAGTTTTCAAAATTCAATGAGTGATTTTTCAGTAGAATTATATTTAAAAAAGAAAAAAAAATTACCGTTACCAATTATTACCGGTAATTACATTCATGAAGAGGACGTTATTGAAATTATTATATTTTATAATCCTGAAACAATTGAAAAAAATTTATACTTTGTAATTGGCGAATTAAATGACATATTGGCTCATGAATTAACTCATATGAAGCAAGGATATAAAGGAGAATTACCTTCAGTTGAGCCAAATTTAACTCCGTTTGAGTACTATACACAAAAACATGAGATTGAATCCCAAGTTGAGGGGTTTAAAAGGGTGTCCAAATTAACAAATAAAAATTTTGAAGATGTTGCAACACAATGGTTTGAGACTCATAGAGACATTCATCATTTAACAAAAAAAGAAGAGACGATAATTATAAATAAATTAATTGATTTTAAAAATGGAAATTGAACAAGTAAATAAAAAATTAGAAATTCTTAAATATTTGTTTTGGTCATATACTCAAACAAAAAGTGAAGAATATGAGATTGATATTGAAACAAGTTACAATCCAGATAGTACAAATAATCTTTTTAATTTTGAGGAGCTTTCGTGGAACATAAGAGTTACACTTATGTGTCCTCCAGAAATAACCAGAATAAGTTATAAATTAAAGAACGCCGAAAATATAATAGAAAGTTTTTTTAAAAAATATTCGTTTGATTCAAATAATCTTAAAATTTTAAATAGTCCTAGTGAAATGTACCCTATAATTTGTGAAAATTTAAATTATGAATTTGGTGATGAAACTTTAAAATTTAATTTAAATTTTTTTATTAGTTGTAAATAATAATTTAAACTTTTTTTACTTATCGGAAAACTTTTTAAAAATTGTTTTTATTAAACTTTCAATAGTTGAGCTAGACGCGGTAATAAATCCATAAGATGCTAGTCTAATACCAATTTCAGTTATTTGTTTTTCATTTAAACTACCCGATGTTGCAATATTAAATATAATTTCTAAAATTGGGATTATAAAAGTATAACTTAACATGTTTATTACTTTATGTATTGTAACTCCTAACCCGCTTAAAAAATTTATAAATGTTGTTTTAAGTTCGTCGCTTTTTTCAAGAGAGATTTTAAATTGAGTTAATAAATTTTCAGATTTTATTTTTTCAAAAATTTTTAATAAAATATCTTTATTATCTACATAATACGTACATATAATTGCAGTAACAATTAAACTTACATTTAAAGAAGATAATTCTGGAAATTTACCTTCAACAAAATCAGAAACAGGTTGAAAAAAACCCCCTATACCTGCACCCCAAGTAAATAAAAATTTAAAATCAAGTCCTGTTTGAGTTTCGGCTTTTTTTAAAATATTTTTAGCAAAACTATACTCGCGTTCAATTGAATCACCAAGTTTTTTACTTACATTTTCAATTAAAATTTTATTTTTTTGACTTTCGTTAATTAAAATTAATATTGACATACAATAATAAATACTTCAAACATATTTATTTAAAAATAATTTTTATGAATCCAGAATTAAATATAGGTGATAATGTAAGATGTCTTTATATGCCAGATGAGCATAGTTCAGTACCCCCAGGTACTTTTGGCATTGTTAAAGGTGTTCATGTAATACTTGGAGTTAAACAATACGATGTAATCTGGGAAAATGGGTCTAAATTGGCGTTATTATCAGATGCTGATATCTGGGATAAAGGTGAAAGAACAAAAAAACACACAAATGAAAAATATAAATAACTATTTGAAAAAATGGTCACGTAAAGTATTACTAACTTACGTAAATTTATTTTTTTAATATATTTATAATAAAATTAATTATGAGCGCATACTTTTTTAAAATGACAAATGAGGAGAAACAAAATATCCTTGACAAACATAAAACGGTTTATGATGGGTTTGTTACCAATTATATTAAACCTAAACAACAAGAACTATATGTTCAAGATTTTGCCAACGATAAAGAAGGTATAACTATTAATAACAAAGGTGTTGTTACAAATTATAAAAATATGGGGATTAATGAAGGGATGGTTGAAAATGAAGAAAACGATTCTTACATGGTAAGTGTTGGAGAACAAATCGATATGATTGGCGACGGAGAAAATGATTTGAAACACGGCACAGTTGGCGATGACATCATGGACCCTGAGTTATTTAACGATAATATAGAACAATGTGAACATTGTGGCGGTCTTGGCTATCATGAAGACACTGATGAGGAATGTGAAGAATGTGATGGAACTGGATTTTATGATAAATTATATAATCTTAAGGATGAAGATTCATTAAATATGGATTTTCCTTATAGTGACGATATTAAATTAGATGTTGAAGAGGAATTACAAGAACCTTTAATGGAACAATTAGATAAAACATTAGATATGTTTAAAAGATTTAAAAATTACTAGTAATGCAAATTAAAGATTTGGTGTCTTATTATATTAATGATTCAACTAAAACTATTGAAGTTGGATTTAAATTAGAAAACGACCTTGATGATGAAATTAGGGAAGATATTATTGAGTTACAAGAATGTGAAAATTTTGGTTATAAATTCATTAAAAATAATATATCTGAAATAAAAGACCTTTATGATGAGGAATTCTTTGATGAGGATGATGAATTTTTTGAAGACGATGATGAAAATAATAGTGAATTCAATAATCAAGAAGTCGCATCATTTTTAAATGAATATTATTTAATCTACCCTGACAAAATGCCTAAACCTGAATTATTTTAATATGAGCCTTAATATAGACGAACTAATAAAATTAATGAAGAGATTTACCCCAAACGAAAATTTCAACGAATTTAATGAACAAGATTCTGCTGGGCAAACAACGGCTAGTAGTGAAAAACCTGAATACCCGACAGTTACAAAATGGGCAACAGGAAGAAAATTTGGACCAACATATAACCCAGAACAAAAAACTTGGGCTTCAGGTGTTGTTAGAAGTAAAGCTAATACTTTACTATAAAAAAATTAAAATGAAAACGTTAAATAAAATGTTATCATAAAGATACTTTTTTGGGTAATAACCAATAAAGTTAAACCATCTAAAAGAAAGGGGTGTTTAATATCTAGCAAAAAGGTGTCCAAAAGACATCTTTTTGTCTTTTATAACGTTTGGTTTAGTGATTATAAATGATTATTATTTAGTAATTAAATTGCCCCCGTAGGTAAAGGGATATACCAAAAATTTTCTAAATTTTCGTTTCTGGTTCGAGTCCAGACGGGGGTACAAAAAATAAGTTTAAAATAAATTTGGTGGTTTTAAATAAAATGACTAAATTTGTATTGTGGTTGAGAAATCAACATAATTGAGACCGAATTAACTCAATTAGGGGTGAAAAAGAAAACGATTTAGATACTAAGTTCTCCCCCACATTTTTTAAATTTCAATAACATATTGATTTTCTGAGGTTCTAAATTGTAAATCTTCAGATTCCCTAAAAACAGTAATTACAAATAAGGACCAATAATATCCAATATTATGAACTGGATTTATTGCCACGGCCAATTCTTTTTCTTTAGATTTAATGATAAAACGAGTTTGGTCTTTTATTAACCCGGTTAAAATACCTTCAGAGATTTGTTTTTTAGCCGCCTCAATAAAGTATTTAATTTCGCCATTTGTTATTTCTTTATCGTTATAGTCGTTAATGTCATCCCTTGTACTTCTTATAAATGCGTGTCTAGTCCTATGAATTTCAAACACAAAAGTTATTTCAGAAGTAGAAACAAATTGTCCTATTTTTTTTTCTAGTAATAATGATTGAGTACTAACGATATATTGAGCGTTCATTATCTTAAATACTTTAAAAAATAAATTTGGTTAATTAAAAAAAAGTTTGTAATTTTATGGTTATGAATAATATCGGATTAATAGGCAGTTTATTTTTAACGTTCTGTGCTGTACCAGAACTCATTAGAACGATTAAAAACAAAAAGTGTCACTTAGGGTGGGGTTTTCTTTTAATGTGGTTATTTGGGGAAGTATTTTGTTTTTTCTACGGGTTTCAATTAAATGAAATTCCCTTAATCATCAATTATACATTTAATTTGTTAGTTGTGTCTTTAATGATGTTTTTTAAAATTAAAGAAAATTTGATTTATATAAAAAATATAATTATGTTTTCTACTCATAATAAAAATTAAAAAAAAACAACATGCAGACCCTTATTTTTGATACCACAAAAAAACAAGCAATTTTATTAAATGGAGCTAGAAGTTCTTCAACAGTTATCGAATCTTTTAACGATGTTTCAACAGTTAAAGTAAATGTTGCTCACTATGAAGTAATGCAAAAGATAGGTGAGGAATCAGATTGGCAAGACCGAAGTGCGATTCCTGTTATGAGAGTACCAATTTCTAACACAAATATGATAATTTTAAAATAACAATAATATGAAACATATCTTAAAACAAAATGAAAACGGAGACTTTATAATCATAGAGGAAAGTTTTGCCGAGCAACCAGATTTTTTATACACTACTTCATTAGAACATAAAGAAATTTGGAATAAAAATTTTATGAAAGATGTTGATGTATTTAAGGGGGTTAGTCTTATATTGGACAATGACTTTAGTTTAACTGAAACACAAATTGATGATGAGACATATCAAGTCATTGCTAATCCAATAATTAAATCGTAAATAAAATGATAAATAATTATAATTGGGTTTCAACAACCACGTTTGAAGGTGTTAATTTTACTTATCATATAATTTGAAAATTATGAGCGGAGGTCATTTTGAATATAAACAACATTTTATCCAAGAAATTTACAATGAAATTGACTTTATTGTGGAAAAAAACGGTAAAGAAAAAACTCCGGAAGAAATAAATGAAGAATGGGGGGATTCTAACTGGTATGAAAATTCAAATGAAGGTAAATTTTATCGGAAATTTCCAGTAGAAATTATTAATGAATTTAAAAACGCCCAAAAAATCTTAAAACTAGCCGAAATTTATACCACCCGAATTGATTGGTTATTATCGGGGGATGATAATGAATCTGATTTTTTAACTAGATTAAAAAAACAGATTAACGAACCACCAAAAATTTAAAAAAATAAATTTGGCAGTTCGGAATTAAATTTATATATTTGTATCCTAAACTATATAAATTATGACACAAGATACAATCACAAAAATTACAAATTATCAAGGAAATAACTCATTTTTAATTAAAATGAAAGAATCCTTTCAGAAATACGGAAACTTAACTCCAAATCAACTAACCGCAGTTGAAAATATCTTAGGTAAACCGACTCCAAAATCATTTGAGGAATTACCTGAAGAAGTGAAGGAAATCGCCTTATATAACGGTAATAATAAATTCTTAATTGATATTAAAACCAAGTTAATTGAGAAACGTTCTTTAACTGAAAAACAAATTGAAGTGGCAATTAAACAAAATCGCCAGGAAAAAGACAAAAACAGAAAAGTGAAGATGAAAGTTCCAACCATTGGGGAAACTATTAAAATTGGTCGTAAAGTTGGAACCGGTCTTAAAGAAAAATATTCTTTAAAATTTAACCCAATTTTAATTGATATTACTAAAGTTCTTGCCTTAACTCCAAAATCAGTTTTATTCTCTGGTAAAATGACCATAAAACGTGGTGATGTTTGTATGATTTGTGCAAAAACATTAACTGACGAATTTTCAATGTTAACTCGTATGGGTAAAACATGTGCTAAACATCTTAAAGTAGAATATATTACCGATTCATCACAAGCAGAAAGATTCCGTAACGAATATTTAAAAAAAGTGAATGAAATTGGAGAAATGGAATTTTGGGTACCGATTTCACAAATTGTAAAATGGGATGGTGACTCTAAAGTTATTTTAGATATTGTTCACGTTTAATTTTTATAAAATAGTCAGGTGGCGGAATGGTAGACGCAGGTATCTCAAGATATGATTACAAGGTTCGATTCCTGTTCTGATTACACAAGTCGAGTTGTGTTCGACTAATGTGCTCCCGCATGATAGAAGTGGTGTCACAACCACAGGGACCTGGGCTAACACTTGAATCTAAGTTGGTTGGTTGGTGTACCAGTAACAACAGTAAGTTAACACACAAGTCCTAACCTCCCATTTACGTGGGTTGCCGCTGAAGTCTCAAGAAACTATTCGGTATTAGGGACAGTCAGAAATGATTGGACGTTTATTTTTTTAAATTGTTAAAAAAAAATTAGTTTTTAATTAATAAAATAGTATCTTTGTTGTTATGGAAGAACAGTTAATAAGAAAAATAAAAGGTGGGTTAATGGGGATTAAAATGAAAACTAAACAACCTAAAGATGTTGCAGTGTTATTAAATAAGTTAAAACTTGTCAACAAATTAATGTATGAAGATTTATTGAACGATTATAAACAAACTTTAAAATCGATTAATTTTTAATTAGACATATCTTTTTTGTAATAAGTTATATTTATTATAAATTATAAATTAATGTCAACTCCCGTAATTGTAGCATTTATCACTGGTGTATTAGGTCCTATATTAGTATTATATATTAAAAGCTTTATAGATAAAAAAAACCCAAATGATATGGTTAGAGACACTCTTCGTGTTAGTGAACTAGTAACCACAAAAATAGAACAAATTAAAGACGAATTTGATTCGGATAGAGTTTGGATAACTCAATTTCATAATGGAGGTTCTTTTTACCCAACAGGTAAATCAATGGCCAAATTTAGTATTATTTATGAAAGCGTTGCTCCCGGAGCAACATCTATACAAAGTAATTTTCATAATATTCCAGTAAATTTATTTAGTAAATCAATAAATCAGTTATTAGAAAACGATTTAATTGAAGTTCCTGATTATAAAGATGAAGTAATTCACACTTTTGGTTTAAGATATGTTGCTCAAGATACTGGTTGTAAATCAGGTTATTTATTCGCTATTAAAACTATTGAAGGAAAATTTATTGGGACTTTAGGTCTTGATTATACAAAGAAAAAACATAAACTAGACGAAGAGTCTATAATTCAGTTACAAGTACATGCATCTTCTTTAGGTGGGGTACTTATGACTCATTTATTAGGATAAAAAACAAATAATATGGATGATATAATAAGTAATATACTAATTGGGGTTAATCCAAAGGTAAAGTCCGGTAGTTTTGGGATTGGTGAGAATACCGCAACTTATAATTGTAGTAGTAATGTTGATGTTTCATCACCAGTTGGCGGTAAAATTGAAAAAATAAATGGAACTGAGGTCATTATTGTATCTAATGCGGGAAATAAGTATACAATTAATGGAGTTTCTACTTCTTTGAGCGTAGGAGCCTCAGTATCTTCAGGGACTTCAATTGGTAAAACAAGTGGTAGACAGATAACCTTAAAATCCAGACAAGATTTATCAAGTTTAGAGTCTACAGATGAAAAAAAAGAAAATAATGTTAATAATACTGAAAACTCAGGCGAGTTAGGGTTTAATAGTGGTGAAACTCAAAAAATTTGGGATAAAACCGTAGGTAAGATGATTGGCATTTCAAACATACCATATGATGTTGCTTCAAAACGTATAAAAAAGGCAATTAAAAAGGTAACCTTAAAAAAAGAATCTATTGATATTAAAGATAATGTTTTATCTGAAGAATTAAAAAGAATCAAAAGTTTATTCTAAAAAAAATCCCCATTGTTAAATGAGGAATCAAAAAATCTATGTTTTTTTAAACTCTTAGTGAGTTGTGCTTGTAGCAACAACTGACATTGTTTCAACTGGTAGAACAACTGTAGAATCTACAACTTTGTTACAAGTGTCTTCACAACATGTAACTGTGGTTGAATCTGTTGTTGTTGGTTTAGTTGAATCACCACTTACACAAGATGCAAGTGAAAGTGCGGTTACTAGGACTGATGTTAAAATTACTTTTTTCATTTTTTATATTGTTTTTATTTACTCAATAAATATACTATTTCACCCAATAAGTCAACATTTATTAAAAAAATATTTTTTTTAATAAAATTTGGTTTTTAATATAAAATGATTACATTTGTAGAACTTTGATAAAGTTTAATGTATTTATAAAACACGTAAAATTTATTAAAAAAAGATTTGACAGTTTAAAAAAAATGTCTTATTTTTGTAAAAGAATTGATAGTTTTTAATGTATTTGTAAGACATAAAAAAATATTAAAAAAAGATTTGGTAAATCAAAAAACTTTACCTAACTTTGTAAAAGAATTGATAGTTTTTAATGTGTTTGTAAAACATAAAAAAAATTAAAAAAAGATTTGGTAAATTAAAAAAAAATACCTAACTTTGTAAAAGATATCAGAAACGTCTGATTGTGTTCTTTGAAATATTATTATCCGTTTGACGGATTAAAATGAAACCTTCGGGTTAATTTTGAACTCCGTCAATAAATGATAATCGGCCGTGTATGGTCGTTAAATAAACCACGAAAGTGGGATAAAGTGAATTTACTTGTGTTAGTAAGTTTGCGGTTTCTTTAGAAACTCGAGTACACAAGTGGGATATCATCCGACCTTTATTACTGAGGGCGACGCTTTAAGGAAAGTGGTTGGATGGTTTGGGAATGTGGATTCTCAAACTGAGTTCGGAAGAACAATAAAAGTAACCCATAGGAATCAAGTAAAAAATGTGGCACCAACCATATAATTGCGGGTTCCAATGTTAAAGAGGACTTAAAACCGAAAGGTAAGATAAAGAACAAGTGGTGTTGTTATTATCCTTACATATCATCCGCCAAGATGTATGTTTGAAGTAATCTTAAAATATTGAGATAGGGATATTTCACTGAGTAGAAAAGCATTTTGATTCTCAAAAGGAGTTGAAGCTTAAGATGGACCTCTACTTGGACGCATCCACGACACATAAAACTTATACCAAATTTTAAGTAAAATTAAACTAAATATAAGCAAAAGTGTTCATCAGGTTTTGATGAAAGTCGCCTACATAGTCATGGGTTGTCCATGGCATACTAAGACCGCAAGTCGAAGTATATTTTTACCAAAAACCTCTAAGGAGTCGAATCCTGAGTTAACTCGCAAGGTTAAGGAGAGTGGAGTAGTAAAAGAGTAGTTGAAACCTTTAGGAGTGATTAGTCTAACTAATCGGCGATGAGACTTACCATTCAAAAGATGGTGGAAACAAAGGGAACTAATAATCCTTTAAAAGATTCTCACATATAGGTGTATTCTCAGCCTAAATTAAATATTGTAACAAAAATTGTTTATTAAATTAAACACTGGAGATGATACCTCATTACAATACAAGTGGTTCCCAAGTTGTTTCCTTCATAACAACAGCAATGAACTAAAACTTGCAAAAATAAAATGAAAGGTTTTTTATTGGTGATTTAGTTAATTTATCACATTTTGGTACCACATCCAAAAAGATTAAAAAATAAACACTTTTTATGACTTCGGATGTCACAGGTTAGTTCAAACCAAAAAAACTCATGTCACTTTTGTTTAGAAAGTTTTGTTTTATAAACAGTCTTCTATTTTAGTGGTTAACTAAAAATGAAACAATTGAATAAACGGTTTTGTTAGAATTACCAAAAAAAAGTAACGTCACAAACTACTTTCGTATAATATCCAATTTACGTTCTAACAACTGGGTAAAGGCTAAATAGGGAGGTTTGATTAGCCGTCAGACCTCCCTTTCTTTTTGAAAAATCTTTAATATTATTATGGTACCCTTGAGGTATAAAAACTAAAAATTTAATAGCATGGAAATGTATTATTTTTCTTTAGGTATTCTTTCGATTATTAGTCTAATTTTTTGTAGTCTAATTGTTTGGGGTTTAGTTAAGGTGATTAAAACAAAAAATGATTTAGAAAATTTCAAAGAGTCTTATAAATGGGATTTAGAATGTAACCATAGAAGATTTGATGACAACAAAAGAGAGGTTAATCTTCATATGGAAGCTTTCAATAGAAATATTGAAGAGACCGTTAACAGTGTACACCGCTCAATTGATGAAAATTTTAATGAATCTAGAAGTTACACCGACAAACGAATTGACAAATTTTTAAACAAGTCAATTGACTCTGAAAAGAATTAACAAAAACCCCACTTATATGTGGGGTTTTTTAATTGGTGGAGGCGGAGGGCTCCGACTCCCTCGTCCAAGTAACCCCGATTAACCAGGACTACACGCTTAGTATAAAGTTTTCTAACTTTCCAAAAATACTTAATTCTCTTATTTTATAGTGGTTCGATTTATCAAGAACTTAACTTCCACTTGTCTCTTTTTGGGTAGAGTCCACACCATTGCAAGGACTTCTGTTCCTAGGTTATATGTCCGCCGACCCGAAACTGTTACTTAATCTAATTAAGCTACAGCAACTTCCTCAGTACGGATTAATCCAACTGATGAAAGTTTGTTGATGATGTTATCACCTGAAAAGTAAACCAGTTTTTACAAGGTTAGTTTAGCCTCGACGTGCCCCAATTAACAGAAAAAACCTGTCAAATCCAAAGCGCCCCCAATATGTTAATGAACGATTATTAAGATACAAATATAATTATAATTTGACAATTATCAAATTTTTAATATTTATTCTTAAACATATTTATAAATATGCCAGAACAAGAAGAAGAAAATAAAAACTTAGCTTATGAACATTCTAGGGTTTTATATGATACTGACGATTTGATGTTAGTTGAAGTTGAAAATTACGATGGGGCTAAGTATTTTGGACCTAATTTTGTAGAAAGAAATTATTTTAAAAATTATAATAATGGTGTCTTGTATTTTATTATTAATAAAAAAGAAATAACTAAAGAGTCTTTTAAATCGTCAACCTATACAATTTATATTGAGGGTAAGGGCAATGAAACCCATATTTTTAATCCTTTGGGGGATAAAATTTCATTGTCTGAAATTATTAAAACATTTCCAGTTTTAGAAACTCGTTTAATAGAAATACTAGGTGTTAGTGGTATATATTCAGCATTATTATCAATAAAGAATGGGAATGAAACGACTTCATACCAATTACAAAGACATGATGATTTAATATCTGGGTTTAAATTTAAAGAAAAATCTCCCGGTAATAGTATGGTATCTTTAACGTTTGCTAATGAAAGTAAATTTTTTGAGTTATTTGGATTTGATGAAAATGACATGTGGGCTTTAAACGTAATTATGAGTAGATATGGAGCCGATGATGTATTTTACTCAAATGACTACGCATATTCAGATTTTAAAGAAGGATACCTTATTAGGGAGTTTTCTAATGAAAATATGGATAAAGTCAAAGAAATAATATCGTATTTAGAACCATCAATACTTCCTATAAATGATGAAAATGATAAATTAGAGAATGTTTCACAGATTTTATTTAAAACTTTTGAAAGTGAATGTGAATCATTTATTAATGATTATTCAAGTATGATGAATAACTGCAAACAAAGCGCAGCTCTTGACGATGTATACGATGATTTAGGGGATGTTTTAATTAAATATGGAATGTTAACTAAAACACCACTATATAAATATTACACAACTGTATCAACTCTTTTAGCTCTATATGATATGACAGGAGTAAAAGATGGAAGTATAACTGATGTTTTAACTAAGTTACTAAATGATTCTCACGGCGGAGGATGGTCCGATAGTTTATATGAATACGATTGTAAAGATTTTGGTAGTGAAGAATTTAATAACGGCGTTTCTTGGGAATTAGATAAAATGTTAGAACAACTTTTAGATTCTGATAAATTTGCTAATTTAGAAGTGTATAGAAAGGCTCTTTCAATTTTAGATAAATACACTATAGGGTTTACCTATGAACTTCCAAGAAATAAAAAGGAAAAGTTTAAAATTATGAGTCTTGACCCGGCAACAAACAAATTTACAATAAGATATTTTTCAAGCGAAAATACTTCTGGTATTGGGACTAGAAATAATCCTGGAGAATTAAGGTCATTCACTTTGGATGAATTTAACAATTTTTTACATACACCAGAACTTTTTTAATTATTAATTATTAAGATTTTTTAGTATATTTGTACTATGGAAAGAAATTATGAATTATTAAAAAGTGTATTATCTGTAGCAACTCACACTTATCAGGAAGAATTAATGATTAATTTTATTGAAAATTGGTTAGTTGAAAATAATCTACCATATTTTGTTGATGATATGGGGAATATTTATGTAACAAAACAAACTGACCAAAATATTAAATTTTTTCCATGTGTTGTCTCTCATACAGATACTGTACATAATATCGACACCATTAACATTCGAGAGACTATATTACCAAACACTCAAAATATAATGAAACCATCTTTAAATGCCTTTAATAACGAAGGTAAACCAACTGGGATTGGCGGGGATGATAAATGTGGAGTTTACGCTTGTTTAGAATTACTTAAAGAATTACCTAATTTAAAGGCGGCGTTTTTTGTTTCAGAAGAAACTGGGTGTTATGGTTCAAGGTCAGCAAATAAATCATTTTTTGAAAATGTTGGTTATGCTATACAGTTTGACGCTCCTGGTAATAGAATGATTACTGAAATCTCTATGGGTACTAGGTTATTTGAACTAAATGGAGACTTTCATAAAATAACAAGTAATATTTTAAATGAAGAATTTAACGGTACTGGAGAATATGGTTCACATCCATATACCGATATATATGCTTTAAAACATTTATTTGATTTTTCATGTATTAACATCTCTATTGGGTATTATAGATACCATACAAGAAATGAGTACGTGGTTATTGAAGATGTTTATAACGGTATTAATGTTGGAAAAAAAATAATTGAAGGACTGTCGTATAAAAAATACAAATATTTACCAGATTCAAATTATTTATTTAATACAAAAAAACAGTTTTAATCAATCTTTTTTTTCTTTCTTGTTTTTTTTGGTTTTTCTTCAATTTCATTTTGATTATCAGGCAAAAGTATTTTAACCAAGTTGTTTTCTGAAGTCAAAGAATAGTTACCATTTTCGATAATGTTACCTTTAATAATTTCTTCAGATATAAAATCTTCTATTTTATCCTGAATAGCTCTTTTTATTGGTCTTGCACCATATGTTTCATCAAACCCAACTTCAGAAATTAAATTTAAGACTGTTTCATCAAAAGTTATATTATAATTTAAACCAATTAACCTTTTAGATAGAACATCCAATTCTATAGTTACTATTTTTTTAATATCTTCTTTAACCAACGCGTTAAAAATTACTATTTCATCAACTCTATTTAAAAATTCAGGAGAAAAAAAGTTTTTAAGTTCTTTTTTTAACACATCTCTACGATGTTCTTCTTCAGCATATGAATTATTAATAGTTTTAAATCCAACTCCAGTTCCAAAATCTTGTAATTTTTTTGAACCAATATTAGAGGTCATAATGATTACACAATTTTTAAAATTAATTTTTTTACCTAAACTATCCGTTAAATGTCCTTCATCTAGTACTTGAAGTAACGTTGAAAAAATATCTTTATGGGCTTTTTCAACCTCATCAAATAAAATTACAGAATACGGTCTATTTTTAACTTGTTCAGTTAATTGTCCTCCATCTTCATAACCAACATACCCACTAGGAGCTCCAATTAATCTTGATATAGTGTGTTTTTCTTGATATTCTGACATATCCACACGAATTAAATTATCTTCACTACCAAACATTTCTTTTGCTAATTTTTTGGCCAATAACGTTTTACCAACACCTGTTGACCCGAGAAAAATAAAAGAACCAATTGGTTTATTAGGGTCTTTTATACCTAACCTATTTCTTCTAATTGATTTTGCAACTTTTAATACCGCTTCTTCCTGACCAATAACTTTACCAGATAAATTATCTGCCAATTTTGATAATAAAACTGTTTCGTCAAAATTTAATTTTGTAATTGGAATTTTAGTCATATTTGATACGACCTCATAAACCAAGTCAATTGTGATTATTTTCTTTTTTATTAAGAGTTCTTCTTCAAATTTTTTCTTTTCAGAACTTAATTTATCTAAAATTTTCTTTTCTTTATCTCTAAGATTTGCGGCCTCTTCATAGTTTTGTTTTTTAACAACATCTATTTTTTGTTGTTTAATTTTTTGCGCCTGTTCTTTCAAATCGTCAATAACAAATGGCATTTTAACTTCAACCTGACTACGAGCTCCAACTTCATCAATAATATCAAATGCTTTATCTGGGAATTCTCTGTCTGTAATATATCTTTCAGACAAATCAACACATAACGATAAAACTTCATCACTATAGAGTACTTTATGAAAAGTTTCATATTTATCCTTAACATTTTTAAGGATTTCTAAGGTTTCTTTTTTACTTGTTGGGTCAATTATTACTTTTTGAAAACGTCTTTCTAATGCTCCATCTTTTTCAAAGTTTTTTCTATACTCATCTAATGTTGTTGCTCCAACACATTGAATTTCACCTCTAGCTAACGCTGGTTTAAATATATTAGAAGCGTCTAAAGAACCTGAAGAATTACCGGCTCCAACGATTGTGTGTATTTCATCAATAAAAACAATAATATTAGATTGAGACTGAAGTTCATCTATAATAACTTTCATTCTTTCTTCAAATTGACCTCTGTATTTAGTTCCGGCAACAATTGAGGTCATATCTAATGAAACTACTCTTTTATCCGCTAAATTTCTTGGACAATCACCATTATATATTTTTATTGCTAACCCTTCAATAATAGCCGTTTTTCCACTTCCTGGAGCCCCAATAATAATTGGGTTATTTTTTTTACGTCTAGATAAAATTTGAGCAATTCTCATTATTTCACGTTCACGTCCAATTACCGGGTCAAGTTTACCTTCCTCCGCCAATTTTATTAAATCTCTACTAAAGTTATCTAAAACTGGTGTTGGGGAGTCAGAATCTTTTTTTGGTTTTTGTTTACCATCATTTTCTACAGAATCGGTCATATGTTTTTTTTTAAAAATATAACTAATAAAAATAAAAAACTCAACCTATTAAAAATTAAGTTTATAATTTTATAAAATTTAATATATTTAAATTATGGCAATTAAAAAAGAAACAATAGAAGGTACAAAGATTATTAATGAAATTGATTCTAGTAACTTATCAAAAACCGAATACGATACTGAAACTAAAAAACTTTTAGTTGAGTTTAAAAATGGTTTAAAATATGAATATTATGAAGTCCCTCATAAACTACACGTTCAATTTAGAATGTCTGAATCTCAAGGTAAATTTTTTAGTTTAAATATCTCAAAAACATATAAGTATAAAAAAATATAATATTAATATTTATTATGATATTTATTGTCAATGAGTAATTTAAAAAACATTTTATCTAGTTTTAAACTTAGAAATACTTTAAACCTTAAAATTTGGGAGTTATCAGATAAAGATAAGGATTCAAATAACACTACTAATAATTATAAAATTTACCCTGAAGTCAGAGAAAGACTTTTAGAAATTGCTTATCGTTTTATAGATAGTTTTGACATTGAGGTTGTTATTGATGATATCATAATAACAGGTTCGTTAGTTAATTTTAACTGGTCAAAATTTTCAGATGTTGATTTACACGTTTTAATAAATTTTAAACAATTTCCAGAAAAACATAGACCTCTTTATGTTGAATTATTGGACCTTAAAAAAGTTCTATTTAATTTAAAGTATAATATAAAAGTTAAAGGATTTGATGTTGAATTATACGCTCAAGATAAATCAGTAACTAGTTTTAGTTCTGGAGTTTATTCCGTATTGTTTGATAAGTGGGAAAGTTTCCCTAACAAAGAAAAAGTTGAAATTGATAAAGAAGCGATTTTGAATAAAACAAATCAATGGACACAAATTATTGATTCCGCAATTGAAGAGGCTTCCGATAAAAATTTAGAAGACGGGTTAAAAATACTTAACAAATTTAAAGATAAATTAAAAAAATATAGAACAAGTGGATTAGAAGAAGGTGGTGAGTATTCAAATGAAAATTTAGTTTTTAAAGCCTTAAGAAGAAATGGGTACATTGGAAAATTATATGATTTTAAAAATAAGTTAATGAGTAATAAATTATCATTAACTGAATCTTATTTAAATGAAGCGAACACCTATGGTTTCCCTGAAGGTAATGTTGATTCGGGGAAGGTATTAACAGGCGGTGTTGGAGGTAATTGGGGTGGTTCTATGGATATTGCGTTAGAAATATTAAGTTTTGCTAAAGATTGTAAAGGAGGGGATATAGTTGTTTCATCACAAAAAAGAAGTAGGAAAAAAACCGCATCTGGTAATGTTTCCGACCATTACGTTGGTAATTTAGGGGCATATGCTGTAGATATACCTACGAGTGGGAAACAAGGAGATGAATTGCTCTCATGTATAATGGAAAAATGGAATGGGGGGTCTAATAAAGATTATAAGGGGGGTAAATGGTTAAACGTTAATGTTGGAGAATATAGATACCAATTTGGTTGGAGGGTTAAGGACCACTATGACCATATTCATGTTGGGGTTAAAAAAAATAACATAAAGTCAGGAATTGATACTGATTCTGAAATAAAAAATGAATTAGTTACTGATGCAGAAAAATCAGAATTTTTAGAAGAACTTAAATCAATTGCAAATTCTGATAAAACATTTAAAAATCTTAAAACAGATGGTAATAGAATCCCATACGACCCTGATGTTGAAATAATTCAAACTTCATTACAATTTTTAGGGTTTTTATTGCCAAAATGGGGTGTTGATGGAAAATTTGGACCTGAAACCGAAGCGTCGTCAAATGGATTTAAATCAAAGTATCTTCCAATACTTAAAAAATTTAAACATTTAATATCGTCTGAAAAAAATGTTTTAACAAGTGATGATATAAAAGTATTATACGCTTCTTTACTTGAAGAAGGTTTTGAAGAGTCTGATTTAACCGGTATACAAAAAAAGTCTGATTTTAGTAAAATGGATATTGGAGATGATAAAGAATTTTATGAACAAATTCTTAACTGTGTAGGAGCCCCAATAACGGAAGAAAATTTAAAATTTTTATATGCTTGGAGGCAAGCAGAAAATGCTAACGCTGCTAATAACCCTTTCAATACTACTATGCCATTTAAAAACGCCACACTTTACGGAACAAATAAGGCAAAAGTAAAAGAATATCAAACACGTCAAGATGGTCTTGAAGCAACTTGTAAAACACTTAACTTAAGTTATTATACATGTATTGTTGATGGACTTGTTAATGACATTGGGGCTGAACTTATTTCAACAAAATGTGACTCCGCATTAAAAAAATGGGGGACTCATGCAACTACTCCATTAATAACAAAGGTATTAAAAGGTAAAATTGACCCACCACCAATTGCTACATCATAATAATTAATTTTAATTATAACAATTTGAATTAATTATATATTTATATAAAAATAATTTATTTAAAAAAAAAATAAAAAAAATGGGAAATTTAAGACCTATAGGAAGTGAAAAACTCACAGGAATGGAAAAAATTAATCGTATGATTGAAATTTCAAGATACAATGAGAGCATTCCTAAATCAATCAATGAAGATAAATCAGTTGAATTTAGTAAAACTTTAACTGATGGTAACAATTATATCATCCAAAAAGAAAAAAGTGGATACGTAATTAAACGTACTATAACAGAATCAGATTCAAATTATGAGTATATTGAACCTATGAAAAATAGGAAATATTATTCTTCATATTCAACAGCGCTAAAAAGGTTGAATCTTATTTCAAATGAAATTAATAAAATTGAAGGTTCTAATGAAAACTTATCTCTTTTTGGAGAAAGTGATGAATCTACAAAATATTTTTTAAAATTCGGAGAAAAAAACGAACAAACCGCTCCGGCAACAGCTCCAACCCCGGTTCCAGCTCCGGCTCCGGCTCCAGCACCAGTTCCAGAACCATTACCTACCGAAACCCCTTCACCTGAAGAAGATGAAGATTTAGATTTTGGTGATGAAATCGAAACTGATGATGATGATATGTCAAACGACGACGAACCTGTTACATTAAAAACAATTCAAAAATTAACTGGTAAGTTAGCTCAAAAATTAAGAGCGTTTTCTTCAGACGAAGAAAACAAAATGTCATCTAACGATGTTAAATACGTAATCAATTCTGTTTTATCAGCGTTAGATTTAAATTCATTAGAAGATGAAGATAAAGAAGAAATTATGTCAAAATTTGAAGGTGGTGATGAGTTATCAGACGAAGAACCAATGGATAATAATGATATGAATGATGAAGATGACGATACCGATATGGGTGGAGAAGAAGTAACTTCTGAACCTCCGGCAAATCCTGAAGGTGAAATGGGCGAATCTAACCATTACCGTTCATTTGATAGTGATGATAATTTTGGACATGATGATTTTGACCATAATGAGTTTGACACATACAAAAATTTACATCATAAATACGGTAACAATAAGAGAAATAACCCATTTAAAATGGGTCATCAAATGGATGATATTTTTTCAGAATCAAAAATTGAAAAAGTATTAAGTAAATATTTTTTATTAAGTAAAGATGAAAAACAATTAAATGAGTCAATTAAAAAAGAAAAAATTAACCTTAATAAAAAAATAAAAAATTTATCAGAATCTATTAGTCAAGAAGTTGTATCAAGACAAATTATTGAAAAAAACCCAAATGCGAAATTTTTAGGTAAAACTAAAAAATCAATTTTGGTTTTTGAAGTAAAAAATCGTAAAATTGGTGTTTCTTCTAATGGTGAAATTATATGAGTTATTTAATTTATTTAAATGAATTAGGTCCAAACTACAAAGGAGATAATATATACGAATTTATTTTTTCTGATAGTTTAGAAGATGTTTGGGGGGAATCTTGGGAATCAAATCCCGCAAATGGTTACCCACAACCACCTGATTTGGAATTAATAAGTAAAGTAGCAGTTTTAAAAAACGACAAATTAAAATTTAATGTAATTCAAAATTCTGATTATTTTTCAATGATTGATTGTAAAGATGACATTATATCGTTGGGATGGGAAATAGAAAATGAATTTGTTAACTATAGTATTAATAAACGATTATCTTTTAGGTTTGGAGAATCTGAAGAAATTGTAAAAAATAAACTATATGAAAGAGATATAGTTTTAGAATTTGAAAAAAAAATAACATATGAAAGCAAGTAGACAAATATTAGAACTGATTAATCATGGTTTTAAAAGTAATCTTTTAATTAATTTAAATGAAAATCAAATAACTGCCTTACATAATAGATTAGTCGAGGTTAAAAAAGAAAGTAAAGAACAAGTTACTCCAGTAGAAAAACCGGCGACAAAAAGTTATAAAATTGGAAATCAAGGGGGTAATATTCCACCAAGCTCGACAGGGTATGATATAACTAAAAGCCCAAGTGGTGAAATGATGGCAACACCTGAAATGAAAGAAAACAAAAATTTTATACAAAAAGCTAATTCAAAAATTAAAAAAAAAGGAACTGAAGGTAAATTTGGAGCTTGGTGTAAAAAACAAGGTTTAGATTTTAATGGTGAAGTAACTAAAAAATGTATAGATAAAGCCATGAAATCGGAGGATTCTTCCGTTGTTAAAATGGCAAATTTTGCAAATAACATTGGTGGGTTTCATAACGCTAAACATAAAAACGACACTAAAAAAGTTGAAAGTAAAGAAGGCTATTCAGACATTTTAAAATCAACTTATTCAAGAGCGGTTGGAAATAACATTTCTAAAATGGTACCACATGTTAAATTTGGGGAAAATTTAGAAAAAAAGATTTCTAATTTATTAGAAAAACATTTACCGGCAAAAATGAGTAAAAAAGATTTTATTAATCTTATAAATTATAAAAACAATATTTTAGAATCATCTAAGGAAACTGCTCCGGTTAAAACTCCTCCAAAAGTAAAACCAGGAACAAAACCAAATACTCCAGATACTCCTTACAAACCTAAACCTGGTGTTAAACCAGCTCCTAAGGCAGAAAAGAATGAAATGGTTGAAAATGAAACTGCTCCAGTTAAAACTCCACCAAAAGTAAAACCAGGAACAAAACCAAATACCCCAGACACTCCTTACAAACCTAAACCGGGAACTAAACCGGCACCTAAAGCTAAAAAGAATAATATGCCAAATTGGTTAACATATTCTTCAATAGGGTTAAATCTTAATTAATATGAGTTTAAATATAGATATGGAAAAAAAAATTAAAGAAAGTCAAGGACTTAAACGTACATTAGTAAACGAAAGTTTAACAAAAAAAGAAAGAAATATTATTAACTCAGTTAAAAAAATGATTTCTGAAGCTCCTATTGACTATGAAGGACCTGAAAGAATGGACCCAAATATCGAAAACACAATTACAAAAAAAGAAACCCCATTTCATGGAAACCCGGCTGTACCTAAAGAAAATCGTGATTTTCTTGAAGTTGTTTCTTCTAAAAGATTTAAAGATTCCGTAGAAAAAGTAAGACGTTATTTAGGAGATACTACTATTTTACAAGGAAGAAATCCAGTTAATGATTTAATGCAAATGGCGATGGGTGGTCTTCAAAAAATTATGTCCATAGAATCTAGACATAAAGAATATCTTGAAAAATTAGCAGTTGAATTAGTTAAAAAAGAATTAGGTATTCCAAAAGGAAGTCTTCAATTTGATGCTAAATTAATACATGGAGGAATGTCAGCCGCTGAAGGTATGAGAGAAAAACCTGAAGAGCCGGATGAAGAAGAAATTGAAGATGCATTTAAAAATGCTGAAGAAAATCCAAATAAATTAAAAGATTTTGCGGATGAATTTGAAAAGTTTAATTTAGAAAAAGCAAAACGAAGATTTATTAATTCTTTAATTCAAGGAGCCGCTTTTAAAGGTGGTCATATGTATGTTTTAATGTCAGATAAAATAAATCAACTAAACCCAGAATTAATGAACCTTTATGGTGTTACCCAATCATTAATGGAACACTTATATTGGATTTATCCGGATATGGAATCAATGGCAGCGTCAGGTGGAGGTCAAATGGGACAATCTGAAATTGACGACGAAACCGACCCCCCAACAGTAATTGCAAGAGCTGGAACTTTTCCATTATTAGTACATGAACTTGTTAAAGGTGTTTATGAAGTATTTGGTACACATGGTTTACCTGATGACCCTAAACAATCTGAAATGGTTCAAGGGGCTGAAGATACTTTACCTGCAGAAATATGGGATTCTAGATTAGGTCCAATATTTTGGGAAAAATTGCAAGACACATATCCTGACGAACTTTTTGAAGAAGACACTAAATTTATTCAACATTATTTATTTGTTCGTTTTTCAAAAATTTCAGCGAAAGATTTTTTAAAATTAGCAAACTCAATTTTAAAAGGAGATAGTGCTGGTAAACAAGCCATCCAAAGAATGGTAAATGAAATTATTGCAGATTTAAAAAAACAAGATTTAGAACAAGCATTAGGGTCTAGTAACGATGACAATGACGATGACGTTGATGATGTTGACTTATCTTCATTAGGGCTGTAGTATATTACTACAAATTATGTCTAATTTATCTAAAGAACAAGTTATTATGGAATACATACGATGTATGAGGGACACCCCTTATGCGTTAAAAACGTATTTACAGACTTACGACAATACGGTTTCAAAATACGTTCCATTAGAGTTATTTCCAGACCAAATATCGTTATTAACAGATTATGAAAATTTTAACGAAAACATTGCTTTAAAATACAGACAAGCCGGAGTATCTACAGTTACCGCTGCCTGGGCCTCAAAAATAATTTCATTTGCTAAAAAAGAAAAACCTGAAAAAGTTCTTATAATTGCTAACAAACTTGATACTTCTCAAGAAATGGCAAACAAAATTAGAGCCTTTGTAGGACAGTGGCCACAATGGGTTGGGATTGATTTTGCAAAAGAAAAAGATTCTCAAAAACATTTTAAATTAACTAACGGATGTGAAGTTAAAGCGGTTGCAACATCAAAAGATGCGTTACGTGGATTTACCCCAACAATTCTTATTTTTGACGAGGCCGCCTTTATTGAAGCGGATAATGATTTTTGGGCGGCTTGTATGGCATCACTTTCTACCGGTGGTAAAGTTATTGTGGTTTCAACACCTAATGGTTATGACGCAATTTATTATGAAATTTATGACCAAGCGTTAAGAAATATGAACGATTTTAAAATTTCTGAAATGTTTTGGTTTCGTGACCCTAGATACACTAAAGATTTATATTTGGTTAAAACAAACGATATTATTCATTATTTGTTAAATAAAGAAGAATATCCTACAGATAATATTATTAGTTGGGAAAAGATTCCTTTTTTAAAAAGAGATTATACTGACTTAAAAATTATAATGGACAGCGGTTATAAACCATCATCTTCTTGGTTTGAAGGTATGGTTAAAAAACTTAAATACGATAAAAGAAAAGTATCACAAGAATTAGAATGCAATTTTCTTGGGTCCGGAGATAATGTATTTGATTCTACCTTATTATTAAAAATTAGAGAAAATTATATTAGAGAACCTCAAAACAAAATGATGGGGAACGCTCTTTGGATATGGAAAGAACCTGTTATTGGTAATAAATACGTAATGGGTGTTGACGTAAGCAGAGGGGATAGTGAAGATTTTAGTTCGTTTCAAATTATTGATTTTGATACAAGAGAACAAGTTGCGGAATACGTTGGAAAACTACCTCCAGACACAATGGCCGAAGTTTGTTATAAATGGGCCAATATGTATTCTTGTTTTGTTGTAATAGATATAACTGGAGGAATGGGAGTTTCAACAGCTAGAAAAATGCAAGAACTTGGTTATAAAAATTTATATGTTGATGGTGTTGATGTTAATAATAAATGGAAATACGATTCTAAAATAGGAGAAAAAATTCCAGGAATAAATTTTAATAATAAACGAGTTCAAATTATTGCCGCATTTGAAGAATCAATGAGACATGAATTTAAAATTTATAGTTCTCGTTTATTCAATGAAATGAATACGTTTATTTATATTAGTGGTAGACCTGACCATCAAAAAGGACACCATGATGATTTAATTATGTCTATTTCAATGGCTTGTTATGTTGCCGAATCGTCATTTTCAAATTTAACAAAAGTTACTGAACACACAAAAGCCATGTTAGAGTCTTGGTCTGTTAGTAATAATGATTTTCAAACTAATTTATTGTCCTTTAATCCGGTAATTCCAAATTTACAAGAAAAAATTAACCAAACTAACTCACAAAATGTTTCTAAAGACGATTATATGAAATATGGTTGGTTATTTGGTAAAAGGTAATGTTATTGTTATGGGATTAACGGAGCCCAAACTTGTTAGTATATTTTTAAATAACTAAGTTTTTTTTATTATGGTATATTTATAATAAAACTAAAATTAGTTTGAAATGAAAAATTTGATTAATGAGGAAATAATTAGGGTTAAAGAATTAATGGGAATCCTCAATGAGAATATTACTGTTAATATTCCAGAAATTATTAAATCTAAATTAAGGTCGGTTGAAACAAAATACAATGTTAAAATTACCGATACCAATGTTAACGACGAGTTAAATCAAGAAAATCAATACTACGAAGATAATGGTGGTGAGGACACAAAGGCAAGAGAACAAATAGATAAGTTAGTTAGTAAACTTAAACAAACTTTCCCAAAGATTAATAAAGGAGTTGTTTCTGCATATAGAAGTTATGATAAACAAGTTGATACTTTTGGTAGTAACATCGCAAGAGATGGTGGAGTTAGTAAAAGACAAAAATATTCAGCGTTACCAGGATTTTCACAACATCATACAGGTAAAACTTTTGATATTGTAAGCGTTGAACCTAGTTGGTGGAATAAAAACTCTGATGTTAAAAAATGGGTTGTTAATAACTGTGGTGACTTTGGTTTTAAAATATCATATCCGATTGATGGGGTTTTACGTAAAGCTGAACCTTGGCATTTATATTATGTAGGGGGAGAATCAAGTGGTTCAATTATTACCAAACAAACTATATTAAATACAAAGGTTGATGATTATTATTCAAGTGATAAAGTTGACCCAAAATTAGAAAAAGAAACAGTTAAACAATTTAAGAAAGTTGGTTGTAATTCAACCAAAGAGTATAGTGAATCTCCCACATTTGATGAGATAATGAAAAATGATTCAAAAGTTATTAGAATTGGACATAAAGGAAAACCTGTAACCGAACTACAAACAATACTTAATGGTTTGGGTTATGATTTAGGTAAGTGTGGTATTGATGGTTTATTTGGTCCAAAGACTAAAAAAGCTCTAGAACAATTCCAATCAGATAAAGAATTAAACGTATCATCATCAGTTAATAAAGAAACGTTAGATAAGTTAAAGAATCCTGGTGAAAAAATAAAATCTATAATACCAAAGGAAAATAATAATAGTGAGGTTTCTGCCGATGTAACAAATGACAACGAGTATTCAATTATTAAATCGGACTACAAGGGTAAAAATGTCCACGTATTATTTGGTGGGGCTAGTACTTCATCATATAATAAAGGCGGAGCGAACCCTCAAGCAATTCAAAAGTATGTTAAATTTTTAAAACCATATAGTAATAACGCAATAATTGTTATTACCCATCATATGAATACCCTTGACAATGTTCGTAAGTATGTTAAAGAAAAGTTTGATGGGGCGGATGTAACATCTATTGCAGGGTTCTCACAAGGAGGTAGAGAAACTTGGGAACATGCTGATGATTCATCATTAAAGTTGGTAGGTTTAATTGACCCATCAACATATAAAACAGATGTAACATTTGGGGCAAACACTTATTTAGTTTGTGACCCAAACAACTGGGGGTCTAACGGATTCTACGGAGCTGTTAAAAATAGATTAATGTGGTATTGTAAAAATAAAGACGAATCAAAGTATGTTGGACATGTTGAATGTACAAAAGGTATACAACATATGAATTTTGCTATCTTGGAATACTTTTACCAAAAGTACGGGTCTAAAATATAAAATATGGTTGGTTATTTAGTAAAAGGTAATATTTATTGTTATGGGATTAACGGCAAGAAAAAAATCTGGTAAAAAAATAGGGGGTAGTAAATTAATTGTTCCAGGACAAAACGTACAAACGTTTAATGTTAGTGGCAATGTAAATGGACAAGGAACAGGTCAAAATAATGTAAGCCCAAAAAAATAAAAATAACTGAATAAGTTAAACTATTTAATTAATAATATTAAAGGTTAAATTTTAAGGGATGGAAAATAACAATAAAAATAAAATGACAGTTTGGCAAAGGTTACAAAACGCTTTTGGACCAAACGCTTTACTAAATCAAGACTACCCGACTTATAAATTTGATAAAAAAGAACTTCTTAAAACTAACTCAAAAGAAGAATACGAAAAAGAAAAATTACAAGCCCAACAAACTTTCTATTTGTCTAATCAATGGACTAAAATTGAAAGTAATCTTTATACTCAGGCCGTTTATTATGAGCCAACCCGTTTAGCATCATTTTATGATTACGAATCTATGGAATACACACCCGAAATTTCTGCGGCGTTAGACATTTATGGTGAAGAATCAACAACTGTTGACCAAAATGGATATATGTTACAAATCTATTCTGAATCAAAACGTATTAAATCAATATTAACAGATTTATTTAATAATTCATTAGATATTAACACAAATTTACCAATGTGGACAAGAAACACCTGCAAGTATGGTGATAATTTTGTTTATTTAAAATTAGATTCTACTAAAGGGATTGTCGGATGTATGCAACTTCCAAATATTGAAATTGAACGTTTAGAAAGAGGGTTAGCAGTTAAAGCACATAATGTTGAAGAACTTCCTGAAAATAAAGGATTGAGATTTAAATGGAAAACTAAAGACATGGAGTTTAATTCTTGGGAAATTGCTCACTTTAGATTATTAGGCGACGATAGAAAATTACCGTACGGTACTTCAATGTTAGAAAAAGCCAGACGTATTTGGAAACAATTATTACTTTCGGAAGATGCTATGTTAATATATAGAACATCAAGAGCGCCTGAAAGAAGGGTATTTAAAGTGTTTGTTGGTAATATGGATGATAAAGACGTTGAAGGATATGTTCAACGTGTGGCAAATAAGTTTAAACGAGACCAAGTTGTTGATTCAAAAACCGGAAACGTTGACATGAGATTTAATCAAATGGCAGTTGACCAAGATTATTTTATACCAGTTAGAGACCCCGCACAAGCATCTCCAATAGAAACTTTACCAGGAGCAACTAATCTATCTGAAATTGCCGATATTGAGTACATTCAAAAGAAATTAGTTACCGCTCTTAGAGTTCCTAAAGCGTTTTTAGGTTTTGAAGAACCAGTTGGTGGAGGTAAAGATTTAGCGTTAATGGATATTAGATTTGCAAGAACTATTAATAGAATACAAAAATGTATGATTGCGGAAATGAATAAAATTGCAATTATTCATTTATTTTTATTAGGATTTGAAGATGAATTATCAAATTTTACAATAGGTCTTACTAACCCTTCAACACAAGCTGACTTATTAAAGATTGACGCAATGAAAGAAAAAATGTTGCTTTACAAGGACGCTGTAGCCGCTTCCCAGGAAGGAATCGCTCCTGTATCAGCAACTTGGGCTAAAAAACACATTCTTAATTTTTCAGATGAAGAAATTAAATTAGATTTACAACAACAAAGGATTGAAAGAGCCGTTGGAGCTGAATTAATTAATACCGCAACAATCATTACCCATACCGGTGTTTTTGATAATATTGACAAATTATATGGTAATAAAAAACCAGGCAGTCCAGAAGCCGCAACATCAACACCACCTCCAGGACCTGAAGGTGGAGCTCCTGAAGGAGGAGGAGCGCCTGAAGGAGAAATGCCACCACCACCTGGACCACCTCCTGGAGGACCGGCAGGAGTAACACCTGAATCATTCCAAAAAGATAATTTAAAAATTTTACTTGAAAGTGAAAACTTAACTGATGACGATTCATTTATTGATTTGTCAAGAGGTAAAAATCAACTTGGAGAAATGTCAAATGAATTGAACAGAATCTTAGGTGACTAATATTTATTAAATAAAAAAAAGATGAAAATAGGAATTTTAAAATCAAACGTAGATAAGTTTTTAACTGAATCATATTCAAAAGGAACTTTTAAAAACGAAGTTATTAATTTTAATAAATTAGTATTAACTAAAAAAAATGTTGCAAAATTATTTTATATTTATGATGATTTAAAAACCAATAAAGGTCTTAATGAGTCTATTGCAACTGAATATTTAAACGAAACAATTTTTTCATTTGAAAGTACTTTAAAAAAAGTAAAACAAAGTGATTTAGAAAAAATTAAAAAATGGGTAGGAAAAACAAATTCAATTAATTCTTATTCTGAAGTCGATTATTTATTATATCCAACACTTTCAAAGTTAGAAGAAAAAATAGAATCAAAAAAAATAATTATTGAAACTCTTAAACAATCCCCAGTGGTTGAAAATAAAGAACTTATAAATTTACCAATGCAAACAATGGTAAATGTGGCAAATAGAACTATTTCAAATTATATTGATAATTTAAACGAATCTGAAAAAGATGAATTATTTAAATTTTTATCAATGGATAATTCCGAGTTAAATAATAAATTTAACGATTTAAAAGAAAACATTAAAACAAAGTTATCAGTTTTAAATGAATCTTCTGACGAAGAAACAAATAAGAAAATTAACGAAACTTTGCAAATGGTTGAATCAGAAAAATGTGAGTTAATTAATTTTTTTAAACTTAAAAATCTTAACGATAGTCTTTAAATTTCGTTACTAGTTTTTAATTTCTGAATATATTTCGCCTTTAAAATTTGTTTTCTTTTAATTACCGACTTTTTTTCAAATTTTTTCCTGGAAATTAATTCATTATTTTGTTTAATTTTTATAAGTTTACTCTTATAAAGTCTTAAAGCTTTTTCAATTGAAATGTTTTTATCTAATTTAATGATTATCATATATTACATATAGTCTATTTTATTAATTTTTTTGACTATGAGTACAAATATACTTACTTTTTTGTTAATAAACGAAAAAAAATATGGATACTAATGAAAAAAGGCAAAACAGCCAAAATTATCGGTTTTAAAACCGCTAAAGTTACCTATGGAACAGTCGATTCCGTAAATTTTAAATCTATTTACTTAAATATTCAAACTTGGGTTGAACCAAAAAAAGAAGTCGAAAATTGGGAACGAGTCGTCTTAAATTTAAGTAGAGATATTAAACACACATTATTTAATAAATTAGATAAACAAATTTTTGAAGAAAACATTATTGTTGACTTAGACTTAAGGCCTAGTGGTATTAGTATGAACAAAAAATCCTTTTCAAATTTAGAAATTAATTTTTATTTTAGACCAGGAGTGCGTTGCACAGACAATCATTTGGAATTTAAATCAAAAAAATTAAAAGAAACTTTAAAAAAAATAGCTAAACAAATTTTTAATGATAATTTTTCTAAAAACGAATATTTTAAACTTCATTTAACCAAATCTACTAAAGAAAAAAATATTATAGTTTAAATCAACATTTGTTAATATTTATTTGTTAACCGAAATGGTTATAAATGTCAATTTATAAAATTAATTAATGGATTATCAAATAAATAATAACAATATTTTTGGAAAAAAAACTATTCTAATTGAAGAAGATGCGGGATATATTTCTCCAAAACATGAATTCAATCAAAAAGTTATTAATGAATCAAAAAACCTTATGGACTACTCAAAACCATTTGAATTTTATGCGGTTCTTCAAAAATATAATGTTCCCAATAGAAATGGTAGAATATACCCCGAAAAAATCTTAAAAAGAGAATCTGAGAACTATAAAAAAGCAATCAATAAAGGTACATCACTTTCTGAATTAAATCACCCTGAGTCATCTTTAATCGATTTAGATAGAGTTTCTCACATTATCAATGAAATTTGGTGGGAAGGAAACGTTTTAATGGGAAAACTTAAGTTACTTACAAGTCCAGGTTTTCATGAAAGAGGGGTTTGCTCAACAAAAGGAGATTTAGCCGCAAATTATCTTAGACAAGGTGTTACTTTAGGAATTTCTTCAAGAGGAGTTGGTTCATTAAAAAAAGTTGGCGAACAAAATGAAGTTCAAGACGATTTTGAATTAATATGTTTTGATTTAGTATCTTCACCATCAACACCTGGAGCTTATCTTTTTAATAATCCTGATGATAGAATGAAATATGATGAAAATCTTGAAGAAGAGAAAAAAATAAGTATAGAAACGTCAAATAATGGAAATGGAACCAAATCACTTGACTTAATGAAAAAATTAAACGATTATTTGGGAAATCGTTAAAAAATAAATAATCATGGATGAAAAGTATTTTATTGCAAAAATTACCGTTGATATGGTAGATTCTGAATCAGGAAAAATTAAAAAACAAAGAGAAGAAAAATTAGTTAAAGGGTATTCACCAACAGACGTGGAAGCCAAAGTAACTAAAGTTTTTGAATCGTATTCTCAAGATTGGAGAATTACCGCAATTGTTGAAAGCAAAATTAATGAAGTTATTGATTAATCTTTAAAATCAAAATCAATTTAAAAGGAGGGAATTACCCTCCTTTTTTTGTTTATATACATTTTTAAATTTTATTTATATAACAATAATTAAAAGTTTAAATCTAAAAATTCTTTATTATTTTTTATTTTTTGAATTTTTTTGCATTTGTACATATTTATTAAGAAAATCTAAAAGAAAAATGTCAAACAAAAAATCTCTAGTAGAAGAAGCTATTATCCAAATGAAAAATTTGGAGGAAACCGTAGCTCAAAACGCAAAAGGAATACTTGCTTCAACAATGAAGAAAGAAATCAAAGACTTAGTTAAAGAATCTATCGTATCTGAAAAAGATGACGATGAGATTGACTCTAATGTCAAAATGGATATGGATACCAATTCTGATGAAGATGACGTTGAAGTAGATATGAATGTTGATTCTGATGAAGATGATACTGACATGGATATGAACATGGATTCTGATAAAGATGACATGGATATGGACATGGATGTTAATTCTAATGAAGATGATATGGATATGGACGAACCTATCGACCTTACAAAACATTCTGATGAAGAAGTTATGAAAGTTTTCAAACTTATGGGACCTAATGACCAAATTATTGTTACTAAAGATAATTCAGGAAATATTAACCTCAAAGATGGGGGTAATGATACTGAATATATGTTAGTTGGCGAAAATGAGGAAGAATATTATAACCAAGAAATGAGTGAAGATGATGAAGATGATGACGATTCAGATGACATGTATATGAGTAATGTTGATAATCAAGATATGGATATGGGAACAAATGACTCATCAATTGAAGATATCATTAATGATGTTTTTGGTAGCTCTGAAGAAATGGGAGAACAAGAAGATGAATTTTTAGATGATGAAGATTCAGAAGTTGTTTATGAAATTGAAATGGATGAAGAAGATGATTCTATGGAAATGGATGAAGATGATGATTCTATGGAAATGGATGAAGAAGAAGAAGACGAAGAATATATGTCTGAATCTAAAATGTCTATTAAACCTAAAGGCGTTGGAATGGGAAGTCCAAAATTCAAATATTCGTCTAAACCAAATCAAGGTCAAGGTTTTAAAACAAAAATGAAGCAAGGTAACCTTAAAATGGGTACTGGTAAACCTAAATTCGAATTCAAAGAAGGTGAAAATCTTGATATGGAAATGACTGAAGTTAAACCAAAATTCAAAAAGTTTGAAACTAAAGAAGCATCACGTACTTACGGAAATGGGTCTAAATCTGGTCGTGGTTTAAGAAAAGGTCACACACCAAATAGAAACTTAACTTTCGAAAGTAAAACAAATAATGAAATTCAAATTCTTAGAGAGAAAAATGAAGAGTACAGAAAAGCACTTAACGTTTTTCGTAATAAATTGACTGAAGTTGCGGTTTTCAATTCAAACTTAGCTTACGCTACACGTTTGTTCACTGAACACACAACCTCAAAACACGAAAAAATCAATATCCTTAGACGATTTGATGGTGTTGAATCAATTAAAGAATCTAAAAATTTGTACAAATCAATAAAGGACGAATTATTAAATACAACAAACCAAACAATGAATGAATCAATTGAAAGAAAAATTGAAAACACTCCTGTTACCGGTTCAGTTAATTTAATTGAGTCAAAAACATATGAAAACCCTCAATTCGCAAGAATGAAGGACCTTATGTCAAAAATAAAATAAAATAAAAAATAAAAAAACAAAACAAAACTAAAATGGGAGCATTATTAGAATCAGGTCTTGTTGGTAACATAGGTTTAAAACACCTTAAGGTTATTAAAGAAGATACTATTAACAAATGGGACAAATTAGGGTTCCTTGAAGGTCTTAAAGGCCACCTAAAAGAAAATGTTGCGCAGTTATATGAAAACCAAGCGTCACATTTAATAAACGAAGCGACTTCAGATGGTGCATCAGGTTCTTTTGAAACTGTTGTATTTCCAATTGTAAGACGTGTGTTTTCTAAATTATTAGCTAACGATATTGTATCTGTACAAGCTATGAACTTACCTATTGGTAAATTATTCTTCTTTATTCCTAAAATTCAAGGATATAGTGGAGCAACTGGAGCTAACGCTCAATACAACCCAGATTCTGGAGACCATTATTCACCTTTAGGTTCTAATGGAGCACCAGCATCAAACACTGCGGGTTACACAGGTGCTGGAACTTACGCTAAGAATCTTTATGATTTATATTATGAAGGTACTGAACCAGGTCTTGACCCAGGTGGACTTTTTGACTACTCAAAAGGTCGTTGGTCAGCAATTACTGCTGCAGCATCAATCCAAAAATGGTATAATGGTTCTTTACAAGACGCTGTTATTTCAGGAACTAGTAATGCTAGTGGACTTATTGCTGGTGGTAACATAAGAAAAGTTATTATCAAAATGAATGGTTTTGCTGATACCGGAGCTGGTAAATTAATCGGTCCTGATGGTAATGAAATGGACACTGAATCTTTCCTTTCTGACTTAATTGTTTATACTGGAGCTGGTTTATCAATGGTAGCAGGTACTCCTTGTACTGTTTCTACTGGTCCATTATTATATAGAGTTGTTACTCAACAATATGGTAGCGGTATCGTTAACGGAATAAATACAACAACATCAACTTCATGGCCTTCTACAGGTAATGGTGGTTCATTCAGAAATGTTTGTAACGCAAATGGTGAAATTTATTTAGAAGTTGACTTATCTTGTCCAGTTTGTGCTGATTGTAACGCAACATCTTTAGATGGTTACACTGGTACAACTATATCAACTGGTCAAACTAGTACTTCATTCTATTGTGCATGGAAACGTTACGAAACTCTTGAATTTGAAGACAAAATCGGTGAGGTTTCTTTTGATTTAGATTCTGTTACAGTTTCTGTGACTGAAAGAAAATTAAGAGCTCAGTGGTCTCCAGAATTAGCTCAAGACGTTGCGGCTTTCCACAACATTGATGCTGAAGCTGAATTAACCGCTTTATTATCTGAACAAGTTGCAGCTGAAATCGACCGTGAAATCCTTCGTGATTTACGTAAAGGTGCAGCTTGGCAATTACGTTGGGATTATAATGGTTGGAGAAGAATTTCTGCAACAACCTCTTATACTCAAAAAGATTGGAACCAAACATTAATTACAACAATTAACCAATTATCTGCTCAAATTCACAAGTCAACTCTTCGTGGTGGAGCTAACTGGATTGTTGTATCAAGTGAGGTTTCTGCAATCTTTGATGATTTAGAATACTTCCACGTATCTAACGCTTCACCTGAGCAAGACCAATACAACATGGGTATTGAAAGAGTAGGTACATTAGCAGGTCGTTACCAAGTGTATCGTGACCCTTATTTCCCAGCTAACCAAGTGTTAATTGGACATAAAGGTACTTCGTTACTTGATACTGGTTACATCTACGCACCGTACGTACCATTACAATTAACACCTACAATGTATAACCCGTTTAATTTTACTCCAATAAAAGGAATAATGACAAGGTATGCTAAGAAGATGGTTAATAACAGATTCTACGCTAGAATTACCGTTGACGGTGTTCGTACTTTTGATTTAAGAGAATTAAGATAATTAATTTTTTAAAATAATTAACAAATAAAAAGGGACTTATAGTCCCTTTTTTGTTATAATAACATTTCGTATTTTAAATTTCCAGTGTCCCAAATTTTATCATAACCTAATTCGGACATTATTTGTGATTCGCTTTTATTTTTATTATGTCCCATTTTGACTAATTTATCTTTACGATAATTAAATCTATGTTCTCTAATGTCGTATTTTTTAGTGTAAGAATAATTTGGTTTAGTTTCACCAATAAAATTAAAACCTATCTTAGAATAAAAACAATAATCGTTTGTTGGTGACCAGTTTCTATTTGAATATGTAATTATTTTTTTTGGTGAATAATTTTTAATAAAAAAATTTAATAATTTTGTAAATCCGCCAACAACATTATTTGAACAAAACCTATATAGTTCATATTCGTTTTCATTTTTAATTTTATTACCTAAAACATTTCTTAATTTACCAAACGACATTACACTTACTATTTCATCATTATGTTTTAATCCTAAATAAATTGAAGACTTATCATTACCCTGTAAATGGTTTTTATTAAGGAAGTCGCTTTTTTGTTTACTAGTTAAAATAATTATTTTACAATTTCTAGCATATAATTTAAAATTATTTTTATGTAATAAGTTAATAATTCTATCTTTTACTATGTTCTTTTTCATTAACCATTCATCCGAAAAAATGTGTATTAAATGTATTTTTTTATTAACGCATTTAATTGTTTTATCAATATGGTAATTTTTATGTTTTCCTCTTTTTTCTGAATGCCAATATAAACCATTGTATTCTATTGCAACATTATATTCGGGTAAAAATAAATCTAACTCAACACCTCCCAATTGTTTTTTATCACATACTTTGACAACAACACCTAAATCACTTATAAATTTTTCAATTTCTTTTTCAGAGTTACTCCTATAAGAATGATTAATTTCACAATTATTTAAATTAGTAATAAATTCATTTTTGGTATTATTAGAAATTAATGAATTTTCACCAAATTTATTTTTATAATCATTAATTGTTGTCTCATGTAATAACAAATGGGTGTTAGATATTGTTTTAAATTGTTCTCCGCATAAATTACAAGTAATGTAATTTTCAGAATCTGAAAATAAAACTTCTCTGTCTATTAAATTTGAATATGTTGTGAATAACTTTAATTCCGATGGAAATTTTTTAACGTATTCGCTAATCGATGTGTGATTTTTTTCAATATGTTTAGATAATGCTCCGGTCTTATTAGTAATGTCTTTAGTTGACCAATTACATTCTAAACAATTAATTACATTATCGTTAATTTTAGGAACAAGGTTAAAATAATTAAAATGCCAATATTTTCCTGTGTCATTTAAATACATTCTTCTTTTAAACGATGAAGGTATTTTTTCATTTGGGGAGCATTTTTTAATATGTGTTATTATACCACCACTTTTATTTTCTATATCGTCGTATTTTTTACCACATGTTTTACAAGACAATATTAAATTTGAGTATTCAACTTTTTCAATAAAAATATGTTTTATTTGACCTCCTTTAGATTTTATTGGAATGTTGTTTTCTAATAAAATTTTTTTAAGTTTTAATTTTCCTATATTAAATTCTTTACATAATGTCTCAATAGAAACGTTTGTTTTGTACTTTTCAATTATTTTATTTATCATATAATAAAATTATACCTAAAATAGGAATAAAGTCAAATAATTAACTTATTTTTAAATTATTAATTAAAATTGGGATAAATAATAATTATAAATTAGTATTTAACCAACTTTTGTAATTATTACATTCTACCGATAAATAAATAGAAGAATTGTAAACCACGTCAAAACCAATTGTTAATTGAAATACTGATAATATTGTATCTTTAATTGTTTTTTCATTAATTTTATCTCCAGAACACTTATTAAAACTCCAACAACTCATATACCAAGTATCATCATGTAAAGTTTCGTCATAACATTTAATATCAAGATTTTCAACCCACCAATCTTTATCAATAACTAACGATATTGTTAAAGTGGGAGAATGTTTAAATTTATAGTCAATTAAATCAACATTAACATTGGAGATAAAAGAATATTCTTTTTGTAATATTTTTGTTAAAAGTTTGCCAAATTTTAAATTTTCCGGAATATTTTTACCTCTCATAGTAATAAATAGTTAACCTGGGGATATTTATAAATAAAAATGTTATGATAAAGAATTATAATTTCAATATATCGGAAGAAGAAAAAAGACAAATTTTAAATCTTCATGAATCAAGAACTAAACGTCATTATTTGATTAATGAACAAAAAATTCATTTTAATGATGCAATGGAACTGGAAAATGTAAAAAAAATTCAAGCTCAATTAGGATTTACGGGGGCGGACCTTGATGGTAAACTTGGACCTAAAACATTGGCGGCAATTACCGCTAAGTTGACTTCACCGGCAGCAGAAGTTAAAAAAGACGATAAAGTAACACCGGCAGCAGAAGTTAAAAAAGACGATAAAGTAACACCGGCAGCAGAAGTTAAAAAAGACGATAAAGTAACACCGGCAGCAGAAGTTAAAAAAGACGATAAAGTAACACCTGAAACTCCAAAAATTGATTTTTTTAATGATGATAATTATTAATTAATCAAAAATATCTTTTTTATTTTTATACAATTCATTAATTCTTTCAGGTAATCCCTGTAAACATTTGTGAAATGTCATTAAATTATTAACACCATAAATACTTAATTTTTCTTCAGGGTATACCGAGTCAAGTTATAGTTAATTTGAATTTAATAAGTCATTAAATAATTTTTCATCAAAAGGTTTAATTATTAATTCTTTATCTTCAAATAAAAATTTAAACAAATTTTCTTGTTCAAATTTTGTTAATTCTTTATCCTCAATCATTTTTTCAATACAATCTGAAATATTAAAAAAAGGTTTTTTAATTATTTTTGAAACAGGAAAACATTTTGTTTTTAAACCTTGAGTAAAAATCACTGTTTCATTTTCAAAAATTTCTATTGATTCAATAGTATGTTCGGTATTATCAACTAAGTAAATAATTTTTTCACCAATATTAAAGTTTTCCATAAAACAAAATTACTAATTTTTTTTATATAAAACAAACTATTTATAATAAAAAATATTTTAGAATGGATGTTAAATACGTTATAAGTGATTTAGAGAAAATACGTTTATTAATAGAATATGACATAAGTAAAACACGTTTTGAAAACAACCAGTTTATTAGTGAACAATCAGATTTAAGGGCGGTAACATCATCTGCCGGGGCAACGGCATCATATTATGATGGACCATATTTTTCACCTGGAGATTGGGACACTCATGATTTTTTAAACTGTGTTGAAATCACATCGTCTGTGTTAGGTATGTTACCAACACCATTGGCACCTCTTTTTTGGGGAATTTCGACAATTGCGGGAGTAGCTGACGCTGTAACATATTTTCAGGAAGATGACCCTTATATGGGAACTATGATGATGGCATTAAGTGTAATTCCAGGTGGTGAACTTTTAAAAATATTCAAATCTAGTAAAGTATTTCAAAAAATTGGAGTTAACGGACTTAAAAAGTTAATTAAATCATATAAATCAGGTAATTTACAAAAAGAATCTGTAAAATACTTAAAAGAATTTACAAACATTTTTAAAGAGCCTTCAGTTATTAAACAAGTTAATAAGGGGATTATTGAAGCGTCACTATTAGAATTAAAAAATAATTTAAAAAATAAATCGTCAAAATTTTTAATAAACTTTTTAATTTATTTATATAAATTCTCTAAAGGGGTAGGAAAAATAACATTCAAAGTAGGCGGAACCGTATTTGGTATAGATAAACTATATCTTCTTATTTTTGCGGACAATGAAAAATATTTTAATAGCCGTCAAAAAAATGAATTACGAATGTTAATAAATAAAACATTGGGAATTACAAGTGCGGTAAAAGATTATGAAAACAATTCTGAAGTTAAAAAACAATTATTGGATAATATTGATAAACAATTAAAAAATCCTGAAATGATTGAAGAGGTACTTGGTGATTTAAAAAATGCTACAGTGAAGGATTATGAAAATTTTAACCCTTCAAGTTTTGATTCAATTCCTAACGCAACAGAAATTGATAATAAACCAAACGCAACAGAAATTGATAATAAACCAAACGTAACTAATTTAAGAAGTGTTAATTCTTTTATAAAATAATTAAAATAAAGATATTTATATATTATGGAAAAAAAAATAATTAACGAAATAACAAGAATCCAAGAATTAATAGGTAAAAAAATACTAGTAGAAGGAGGCACTCCTACATTGTTTACTAAACTAATTAAATTTTTTGAAAAAAACGTAGGCGACGATGGACTGCCTTTTATGGGGCCATCGAACCCAGACCTTAAATTACTAAAAGCTGAAAAAAGTTTATTAAAAAAATTTGATATAATTTTAGATTACGCTAATCATAGTTCGATGATTCGTGAACAATTAATTAAATTTATTAATGCAGGAATGCCTCCAGCTGAATTACAAAAACTTAATGATTTTAAAACTTTTTTAATTACATATTCAAATAAAGATAAAACAATCCTTAAAAACGCTGTCAATAAAAAATTAGATTTAATGATACCTGATTCTAAGATTAGAGAAATTTATAAACTTGATTTTGATGATTATGTTGACAATTTAAAACCAACACCAATACCGCCTAAAAAAATACCGGTTAAAAAAGTTAAAAAAGTTAAACCCGCGCCAACTAATGTTCCAAAAGATGATAAAATGTTAGGAGATGAAATTAATAAATCAATTGATGATGCTTTTGTTAATAAAAAAATTCCATTAAAACACATTCGAAGATTTAAAACTGAATTTGAAAAAGCCGTCATTAAACAAGTAGATAAAATTCCAAAAGAAACTATTGATAAACTTAATTTTTGTATTAAGGAGTTAGAAAAAATACCAGGTTTGGAACGTCAAAAATTAGTAGAAACTATAGTAAGTGATTATGAGAGATTATCAGGTAAAAAAATGCCTTTAAGGGAGACACAAAGAATTAAAAACTTTTTATTAGGAAAAAATTTTAATAAAGCGGAATTTGATGGCACATTTTTTGGGACATTAGGAGCCATTCAGGACAACGCAGTGTCGTTTTTAATACATTGGTTTAGTAAATGTTTGTTATCAACTGGAATTTATGGTGCAAGTTATGCTGCCGATGCGTTTGCAGAGTTTCATGGTAATGAAAAAGCAAAACAATTAATGTATGACAAAGGTGATACTGCATGGGGAGCGTTTTTTATTCGAATATTAGGAGGTCCATTTGGACTTCTTTATACAATCATAGCGGATTTTATCCCATCAATGTGGAACTCACTTGTGGCGTTTAAAAACCATAATAAAGATGACAGAGGATTTATAAAACGTAAAATTGACAATTTCGGAATGTGGACTTTTAAAAAAGAACTAAAATACAAATATGATGTATTAGACGTTTATATTAATCTAATAACAATTAATAAAGACGGATTTCCAGTTTATGATTACAAAGGTACTCAATATGAAATTTATAATGTAGACTTAACAGACGTTAACAAAGCTCATATAATTATTAAAGGTGAAACACCTGAAGATGATAAAACGTTTTATTTAACGGGACCACAATTTAAAAAATAATTTTAAAAATATGAAAAACAGATTAATAATAACCAATGAAGAAAAAAATAGAATTTTATCAATACATAAAATTGCTATTAACGAATCTAACATGTCCAAATTTTTAAAAAAAAGTTTGGTAATTAAAGAACAAGATTTAGATAATGCTCCAAGTGAAAAAAACCCACCCCCTTCAAAAACTAAGGACAAAATTGATAATGTTAAAAAAAAAGGAAAAGAGATTATCGATAAAATTAAAGATGTTAAAGATGAAGTAATTGACGACCCAAATAATAATGGTAGTAAGATATCCAGATGGTGGGAGGGGATTCAAGATGACCCAGAAAATGATGGTACAGTATTAAACAGAAAAAAAACTCCAGGGCAAACTAAAATAGAAAATGCGTGGCAATCTGTTAAATTATATGCTATTCAAAATAAATTAAAAAGTCATACAGAAACAACTGGCACTCATGATGATGCTAAAACATATTATGATATTAAAGGGACAAAGTTTTACGAAGACGGTTATAAAATGGGAACAGATAAAAAACTTGTTCCGTATTTTGAAGATGATGATGCGTTAACAATTGTTTATCCAGATAACAAATCAGAAACTAAAACAGAAACTAAACCAGTTACAACACCTACTCCAACAGTAATTCAAAAACCAACATACACATCTACTGAAGATAAAGACTTTTAATACAATATATTATGAAAACAGAAATAGGTAGAATAAAAATAAAACAAATATTAAAGTCGTATATTAAAGAAAATAAAACGTCTAATGTTATTTTAGAGCAAAACAATGATACACAATTAGTGAGTAAATTAAAAGGGTTGATTAAATGTTTTAACTCTACATTAGTACCTACTGTAACTAAGATGGGTGGTGAGGGGGATTATAAATTTGCAATTAGAACAACTGGAAAGTTAGGAGGTTATCGATATTTTTTTATAAATGGAAAGGCGGCACAACAACCAAAAGATGGAGTTTTAAAATACGTCTCTGATTGGAATCCTAGTGAATGCGCTCCATCACAACAATCTGCATCATATACAACACAACAAAAGTCATTTATTGAAAGTTGGAAATCCAAACATCCTGGAGCTAAATTTCAAGATGATTTACGAGGAGAAGAACAAAGCTCATATACCGAACAACTAGTTAGTCCAAAATCTGACGGTATATTTACCGAAGATTTATACATGTGGTTACCACCCGCAAATTTAAAATTGGGTAGTACGATTACCGACGCGTTTAAATTACAGGCGGACGCTCAAACACCAACAGATAATAAAGGTTGTAAAGAGGCAGTTAAAACTTTTTATGACGCATATAAAAACCAACTTGCAATTGACCCAAGTGTGGTATCATCTTTAAACAAACAAGTTAAAGCATGTAGAACCCGTTACTATCAAAAATGGGGATTTTTACAAGGAGGAAATAAGTTAGATAAAATGTTAGAAGAGTTAGCTGGAGTAACTTCAACTGAGCCTTGGTATGTAAGTGCTCGTTAATCGTTATTTTTTTTTGTTAAACATCTAAGTGATTTTGATAATATTTCAGCTTCAGCAAAAGTATACATTCCTGTTTTAAGTCCGTAATTAAGAGCTTGTCCAATAATATACATTGCGGTTTCAGGTGTTAACGTATTAAGAATAACATCAAGATGATTTTCATCTGATAAAGGTATATTATCAAAAAGTTTTCCAAAAATTTTAGTTTCTTCCATAATATTAAAGATAAGTTAAAAAAAATTTTAAATCAATTAATAAGATATTTATATTTTAAATGGATAAAAAAACAATAATTGATATTGCTTTTGATAGTATAATTCAAAGAACAAATTCTATTGATGAAGTTTCAACTATAAATAGGGGGTCTTATAGTCTTCCTTTAACACCAGGTGTTAAGTATTTTAAAAAAAATGAATTAGCTCCATATGAGATTCAAGTGTCAAAGTATGATAGTGCGGATTTGGCTTTTGATAGTTATGATGGGTCACTTGACGTATCAAAATCTAAAGCGTCCAAAATTGAAAAAATTTCTAAAAAAATATCAAAATATTTAAAAAACCATCCAAATAATAATGATGATGATGGTGACGTATTAAATCAATCGCCCGGTAAAATCAATGAAGACTTGGGGGTTTGGTTTGGGACAAAAACTAAACCTAAGGGGAGTTCTGAACCAAAAGGTCCTTGGGTTAACATATGTAAAAAGGTCGACGGAAAACACCCTCCTTGTGGACGTAATCAGGCGACTGACAAAGCATATCCTAAATGTAGAGCGTCCGGGGTTGCGGGTAAGATGAGTGATTCACAAAAAAGGTCCGCATGTTCACAAAAAAGAAAAGCGGAAAAATCCCATCCTAAAACAGGAACTGGGAATTCTCCTAAAATGGTGTCATATCGGCCAAGAAAAAAATAACAATATTTAATGATTATAAGCGTTTACTGCAATTATTCTTTTGGATGGGGGTAAAGGTGTGTTTAACGGAAAATTATGTTTTTTAGTTGAGTCTACGGTGTATTTAACATCATGGTCAAAATTACCGTAAAATTTAGTTAATTTACCAACGTATTTCATGTCATCAGTAACTGCATATAAAAAGTCAATTTGAGTTTCAGTGTTGTCTTGACTAATAGTTAACCACATCTTTCTAAAGTCACCAGTAGTGTCTCTATCTTCATATATAACATCAACAAGACCATATGTTTGTGGAGTATTAATTTGTAAAATAGGCGCGGTTTCATCTTGAATTACTTTTTTATTTTCATTAAATAAAAATCTTACTGTTTTATTATTTAAATTAACTATTACTGTTTTTACATATTTTTTTGGAATAATAATCATTTCTTTTCTTTCTAAATTATCATTATCTAAGGCATTTTCGTAAGTTTTAAATTTGATATCGTAATTATAACATAAAAACGTATCAATACTTAACGTATAAATTTGACTTTTGATTAGGTTAGTTCCTAGTAATAGTAATATTGTTAAAATTAAATTTTTCATATGTATTTTTTTTTATTTGGTTAATAATCAATACAAATATAATAATTATTTTTTTAATCGGATGATTTTTTTAAAAAAATTTATATTTATTAATAAATTATTAATATAATGAAAAAAATTATAAAATTAACTGAAAACGATTTAATTAATTTAGTAAAAAAAATTATAAAAGAACAAATTGTTACTCCTAAACCTTATGTTGTTATTGGTGGGGTTACATATAAAAATAAAAAGTTAACAACAAAAAGAAAAGTTGAAAGGTTTTTAGAATATAGTTTTCCTACTGATTTAGGTTTAGATTCTAACTATTTAAAACATATTAAACAAACTGATGTTGATAGTATGTTAAATTATGTGGCCAGAACTGGTGGCGATTTTAAGAATTCTAATGGTTATACAAAATTAATAACTTATTTTAAAGATATTAAAGGTCCTCTTGAAAAATTTAACGAAAAAATATCACAATTTGTTAAGATGCAATATTCAGCCGCTAACTTGACAGTATCAATTTAGATTTACAGGAGTGAATCAAAAGGTAATTTTAATAGGAAAAACAACTAATGATTTACTTTTTTTAAAGAATAATTTTATTTGTTTGTTACTGTATAAACGTTCTTGTTTATAAAATTATTTAATCATTACAGAATCTAAATTATTAGACCGAACACGATTAATAGTTGTATCTGTAATTAATTTTGGTATAGAATCTTGTTTAATTTTAATTTTTTTAACTGTTTTTTTAACAACTTTAACACTATCAACATTAATTAATGATTTAATTACAGGACTTATTACTTTAACCGTATCAAACACAATTATTTTTTTTCCATTACTGTTTAATCTCGAATTACTACTACATATTATCACAATAATAAGTAAAAATATAGGGATTATTGTAAATAAAATACCGGTATAAAATAGTTTATCAAACTTTGTCATTGAATAGATTTTGATATATGTTAGTTAATGAATGTTTAACATTAGATTTAATTTCCATTTCCATTTTTTCTCGTCTACGTTCTACTTCATGGTCAAATATATGGGTTAATTTCTCATAAGGCCTACCCCAAATATCAATATTATAACTGTAGTTATGGTTAACGATTGTCATTTGATTGGGTTCAATAATAATAAAAATTTGAGTTTCATCGCTTTTAATATATCTTTTTTTTGAAATTGGAGAAATTAATAAACTAGTTGATTCTTTTTCCATTAAATTATGACATATTGCAAAACATTCATAATCATACTCACCTCGTTTTTTTAACTCTTTTGGGGTCAGCATTTTATAATACTTAATCGATAAAGATTGTAAAAATCTTCTAAATTTGTGTTTATTAATATTGGTTTTCATTTGTAATAGAATATACTACAAATATAAGAAGTTTTTTTGATTAAACCAAAAAATAAATTTTATTATTTTTTAACCCAGTTTCCGCCTTTACTATTGTAATGTTTAACTGCGGCTCCATTACAATAAGCACTTGGACAAACTTTGTATCTAGATTTTGCCCAAGCCAACGACGCTTTCCATAATTTTTGATTTGTTGCGGTGTTTTTTTTCTTTTTTTCTGTTAATTCTTCTGATTCTCCCATAATATCTTCATGGTGATTCATATCGTCAGTAAAGTTATTTTCAGTCGATTTGGTTTCATTCATTAAAAAATCAAATACTTGGTCAATAGATTCTTTTGCGGTTGCAATATGGTCTTGAGCCCAATCATGTCCATTTTCTAATATATTATGAATTTGTTCTTCATTTTCTTGTAATAAAATTTCGGTTTGTCTATGAATTTGTTCTAAATTTGAAAAAAACATATATCTATCATTGTTTTTTTCATGAGTTTCATTTAATACTTTTTTAACAAGTTTTTTAATAAGTGAATTTTCAAAATTTTTCATAATATTAATTAAGGTATTGGTTTAATCTTCAGTTATATCAAATTCATCAATTACTGTTTTGGCGTCAATCATGTTTAATTTTATTAAACGTTTTGTTAATTGAGCTTTTCCCATTTTTCTAAGATATCTAACAACAATTGGAGGAATATCGTCTTGATATTTACCAAAAAGTTGAGACATAATTTCACTTTCTTTAGGTAATGGTTCAAAATCGGCTTTTGACCTTGCGGCTCTCATTCCAGATTTACCTTTTTCGTAATTAGGAGTTTCTTCAGTTTCGTTAATTATTTTTTGAACTAATTTTGTTAAATCCGTTTCTGTTAATCTAATCGTTTTTTTCATTTTATTTTAAATATTTAACCGTTTAATCCGTTTCCGCCAATAACGACAGCATTTAATTGTACCACCGCTTTACCAAGTTCGTTTGTGTAAATAGGTGATGGTGCGTAAACTTTACTTGCAGTGTTTCCAGTGTAAGTATCTTGATTACAAAAAATTGAACCGTTTTGTGATGTATCTGCACTTAATGGGGTGTAACATTCAGTACAACTATTATAAGGACCATATGAAAACGACATTGTTGCTGATTGTGTGGTACGAGCCCCAGTATTTAATGTTACACAAATTCCGTTACTTAGTTGATAAACTTTTGTATCTGTTATCTCTCGACTATCAATAACATAATTTATGACTTCACCATGACATGTTGTAGCAGTAACTAACACGTTATATAATGGTGTTGCTGATGGAGTAGGTGTTGGAGTATGAGTTGGAGTAACAGAAATAGTTGGAGTTATTGTTGGAGTTGTAGTTTTTGT
>Ga0194059_1000025_pt1 | contig 87025 bp, 70 predicted proteins | sample SepL6211m_MetaG_FD_163426 | JGI IMG/M metagenome (GOLD analysis project Ga0194059, IMG submission 163426) | Anoxic zone freshwater microbial communities from boreal shield lake in IISD Experimental Lakes Area, Ontario, Canada - Sep2016-L626-11m | ecosystem: Environmental > Aquatic > Freshwater >...
CGATCTGAATGTTGACGTTGGGGTATTTCTTTTTGAATCCTTCCGCCCAGTAGGTCATCAGGTTGTTGAGACTGTCGGAGCCGATGCTGCCGAGGTTGCCGGCAACGCCGGGGGCAGAGGTGTACTTTTTGATTTTAGCGTCTACGGTCACTTTTTCGGCGTGAGCGGCTACGACGGTGACCATCAGCAGCGCGGCGGTCAGGATTGACTTCTTGAACATGGAATGTTCCTCCTCATGGTATGCTTTCAAATGTGGCTGTATCATAACAGACTATTGTTACAGAAATGTTACAGGGCAGAAAAAGGTTTGTTACAATTGGGTGTAATCTTCCGAATAATGGCATCTTCACCATATATATGATATGAACAGTAGCCAAATTATGATTGGGCAGATTACTCTCAAGGCTTTCAAGGAGTCTCTCCATGGTTGTTTCGCATCCCAGTGACCTTGCCAGGGAAATACTCCAGGCCATCAACCTGCGGGATATTATCACTCCACCTGCAGAAACGGTCATCAGGTTGTTTCAGCTCATCTACCATGCAAGTATCTCCCGGGAAGAGTCGGAATTCATCTCCTTTCACATGGTTTTTTTTAACCCGTCAGAGGCCGGACAGCGCCAATCAAAAAAGCAAGTTCGTAATTCATGGCATTTTATTCCCCTTGGCTCCCCCGAAGAGATGAACCTGCCCAATAAACATAAAATACCACTTACACTATGATCGGCTCAATGCCGCGATCAAACACTATGCCATCTCCAGCTATCGACACGAGGTAACGGCACTGGAGTTAACAATGGCTGGTCCGGAGGAGAGCCCTCTCCTGGTCAAGCTGTTGGCAGCACTGAATGAGGAATGTCATGAGAGCGAGAAAGAGGTTGAGGCTGCGATATGGTTTGTTGCTTTGCTTACCAGAATTGACGGCCTGGTGTTGCTGAACCGGGAGCTGGAGGTGATCGGTTTCGGCGTGGAAATTACCACAGCAAAGGAGCCTCTGTCAGTCAGAAAAGCCCTCACTGCAACTGCAGCGAAAAAGGCACGAAAAACCTTCAATTACCGCTATTTCGGGACGCGCCATCGCTCGATGATGCGTTACTGTGATGCCAACCCGGACAGTGTCGGTTTTGTCGTTTCTCAGGATGACGATGTCAGGGCTATTACCAGGGTAGATGGCGATGTCTGCATGTGGGAAAATTTCCGGTTACTGCCGGAGATCACCCCGCAGGAGGCAGAGTAAAGGTAAAAACAGAACCCTTGCCCGGTTCACTGGTTACGGAAACGGTGCCCCCGTGAAGCTGCACGATATGTTTGACAATAGCCAGGCCGAGTCCTGTCCCCCCCTGCTCTCTGGTTCTCGCCTCGTCCACCCGGTAAAAACGCTCAAAAATTCTCGGCAGATCTTTGAAGGGGATACCGATGCCGGTATCAGAGACCGAAACCTTTACGAACTCACCGTCATGCTCCGTATGCAGGCGGACTGTGCCGCCATCCGGTGTGTACTTGATGGCATTCTCCAGCAGATTGACCATTACCTGCTCAAGGCGCCCCTGATCTGCACTCACGCGTGGCACGGAGCCGCTCGCGGTGTCATTAATAATTGCAATTCCTTTTTGAGTGGCCCGCTCCTGCAGCAGCATACATGCTTTGGCAATAGTTCCTGATACGTCAAGCGGGTTGAGTTCAATAAGGGCCTCCTTTGATTCGAGGCTTGACAGCGTGAGAATATCATTCACCAGATTGGTCAGACGATCTGCGTGGCTGGAGATGATTTCTACAAAGCGAACCGCCCGTATCGGGTCAGACTGAAGGGTGCCGTCCAGCAGCGTTTCGGCATAGCCTTTGATGATCGTTACCGGAGTCCGGAGTTCGTGAGAAACATTGGCAACAAAGTCCCGGCGCATGTTTTCCGCTTTTTTCAAGGCAGTGATGTCATGGAACACTGCCACAATCCCCTGCCTGACTCCATCAACAGTGAGTGGCACCCAATGCGTAAAGAGTGTTATCTCGCCTGACGCGATGAAAATTTCCCGAAGCAATTCGTTGACATCAGGTTTGGCAAGATCACCACATGCTTCCTGCAGATCGGGATGGCGAGAAATTTCAACCAGTCGTTTGCCTTCCACCTCGCCGGTAATCGAGAAAAGCCTGCGGAATGCCGGGTTGACCAGGATAATGACGCCATCAGGTGCCGTCACCATCACCCCTTCGCCCATGCTGCGCAAAATGGTATCCAGTCGCTGCTTTTCCGCTGATAAATGGTGCACCTGCGACTCTATCCGTTCTGACATTTCATTAAGCACTGTTGCCAGCATGCCGATCTCATCTTTTGAGGTTACTGCAACTCTGGCTTTACCGTCTCCATGGCCAATGCGGGCGGCACTTTCCGCCATGTCGCGCAGCGGTTTTGATGTCACGTTTGAGAGGATGTAACTGAGCAGGAGGGCTATAATGATTGTTATCACTGCCGCGCCGCCGACTATGCCATGCAGGGTGCTGCGGGTCGAAGAGAGGTACTCCAGAGGCATGGCAAGGCGAATAATGCCGTCAACCGAACTGCCGCCGAATGTAACGGCAGTGTAGAGCATCAAGGTTCGCAGCGTCTCAGAATAGCGCACGGCACTGCCGCTCCCGTTCTTAAGAGCCTCCTGAACCTCGGGGCGCTGCAGATGATTCTCAAGTTGTGCCAGACGTGCCGGTCCGACATCAGAATCACCGGTAACAGTTCCATCTGGTGCGATTATAGTGACTCTGGCCTTTATGGCAGTGCCGATTGATGCAGCGAGCTGTCGGGGAGAGATTGCCGTCTTAGTACTCATTACGAGCAGGCGTGCCAGTTGTGTCTGACTGGCCAGGTTGGCCCGGCTCTCCTCAATCATCTCTTTCTGCAGGGAATAATTGAAGTAGAAGTAGAAGCTGCCAGTGATGAGCGCCACTAGGAAAATGTACGACAGTACCAGTTTTGTTCTGAATCCCATATCCTACTCCTCAATCTTGTAGCCGAAACCCCGGACGGTTTTGATGATGTCGCCCGGGTCGCCCAGTTTCGAGCGCAGACGTGTTACATGGGTATCAACGGTTCTCGTGTCACCGGCATTATTGTAGCTCCAGACCCGATGCAGCAACTGTTCACGACTATGTACGCACCCCTTTTTCTCCGCCAGATAGAGCAGCAGTTTATACTCGGTACTGGTCAATTCAATCTCACTGCCGGCACTGGCAACCGTATGGCGTTCCTTATCGATGACAATATCCCCGATGGTGAAAAGAGCCTGAGGCGCCGTCTTGATCTCCTGTTCAAAGCGTCTCGTGACCGCTTTGACCCGCAGAATCATCTCACGCATTGAAAAAGGCTTGACTATGTAATCGTCCGCCCCGACTTCAAAGCCGACCACACGATCGATCTCGTCCCCCTTTGCCGTAATCATGATAATCGGGATGTGGGCGGTATGCGGATCTTTCCGCAGGGCCTTGCACACTTCGGTGCCGAGCAGCCCCGGCAGCATCAGGTCGAGCAGGATCAGATCTGGCAGGTCAGCAGCGGCTCTCTCCAGGCCGAGCTTGCCGTCATGAACGCAGGCAGCGTCATAGCCTTCCTTCTCAAGGTTGAACGCCAGTAATTCGGCCAGGTCTTTTTCGTCCTCGATAATCAGCACTTTCTTCATGTCATGCTCCTGCTCTTTATGCACAATAATTCAACACTCGTGTGAGAGCGCGATTCCTTTGTAACACACAATTGTTACAACAGTGTTACAGGCAGATGAATATTTTGTATAATGTGCATCCGGGGTGGCCTGAGTCAATTGAATTTACAAAAAAAGGGGAAACCCTTGCGGATTTCCCCTTGCACCATAATCGTATATAACCAGCCCGGTGTTACCGCTTGGAGAACTGGAAGCGGGCGCGAGCGGCTTTCTTGCCGTATTTCTTACGCTCTTTTATGCGTGAATCACGGGTAATGAAGCCTGCTTTTTTAAGGACGCCGCGCAGTTCCGGCTCGTGCAGCAACAGAGCTTTGGTGATGCCATGCTTGATGGCACCGGCCTGGCCGGTATCGCCGCCACCTGAAACTGTGACAAAAACGTCAAAAATACCGACTTTCTCAACCAGTTCAAACGGCTGACGCACAACCATTTTGGATGTTTCACGGCCAAAATATTCGTCAAGAGTTTTGTGGTTGACGGTAAAAGTTCCTACGCCCGGCTTGAGCCAAACTCGAGCAATTGAAGTTTTACGCTTGCCTGTTCCATAATAACTTACAGCGGCCATATCATTTTCTCCTTAGGTAATAATTAAAGTGCCAGATTTTTTGGCAACTGAGCTGCGTGTGGGTGGTGTGGTCCCGCGTATATTTTAAGCTTGCTGAGCATCGCCCGGGCAAGTTTGTTTTTGGGGAGCATCCCTTTGACAGCTTTCTTGATGAGGTCTTCCGGTTTTTTTTCAAGCAGTTTGCCGGCTGATATTTCTTTCAGGCCACCGACATAGCCGGAATGGCTGTAATAAATCTTGTCAGCTAATTTTCGACCGGTCAGGGCGATTTTTTCAGCGTTTACCACGATAACAAAATCGCCGGTATCAACGCTGGGAGTGAAGAGCGCCTTGTTCTTCCCGCGCAGCACATTGGCTACCTGAGTGGAAAGACGTCCCAGGACGGCATCCTGTGCGTCAACAACATACCAGTCACGCTTTACATCTTCTGCTTTTGCAACTTCTGTTCTCATAAATTCCTCACCCGCAGTACAACCGGTAATCGAATACCGGCCAAGATTTTTTTGAAGAGGTGTAACTTACTGAAAGTGGCTGATCGTGTCAAGAAAAAAAGTTGCTGGGGAATTAATTGAGTGGATCAATGTTGTAACGGAGCTCATTTCATGATACAACCACGCGGCAATTATCATTTTTTTCGGAGTTGATAGTATGGAAATGACGGTAACAGATGTTGAATATGTGGCACGTCTGGCCCGGCTTGAGCTCAGTATGGCAGAAAAAGAGCTGTTTGCCGGTCAGATGGGGGCTATTCTCGGCTATGTGGAAAAGCTGAAAGAGCTTGATACGGATGGGATTGTGCCAACCTCCCACGCGGTACCGATGGAAAATTCGTTCCGCGAGGATAGCGCATTTTCATCCATCGGCCAGGAAAAGGCATTGGCAAATGCACCCGATCGTGCCGGTTCCTTTTTTGCCGTACCAAAAGTAATAGAATAGATTCAGGGGATATATATGAGTATTTTTGACATGACCATCCATGAGCTTCACACGGCACTGAAAGAGAAGCAGATCTCTTCTGTTGAGGCTACTGCGGCGCTGCTGGAGCGTATTGAAGCGGTTGAACCGCATGTCGGCTCTTTTATTACGGTAACGCCGGAACAGGCACTGGCAGATGCGAAAACGGCTGACCACCTGATTGCGCAGGGGCAATGCGACCTGTTGACCGGCATTCCGCTGGCAGTCAAGGATATTTTCCTGACGGAGGGAATCCGTACGACCTGCGGGTCACGCATTCTGCACAACTTTATCCCCCCCTACAGCGCCACCTCCTGGGAAAAACTGCGCGACCGGGGAGCGGTACTGCTCGGCAAACTTAACCAGGATGAGTTCGCCATGGGCTCCTCAAACGAATCAAGCGCGTATGGCATCACCCGTAATCCATGGGATACCACCTGCATTCCGGGGGGATCATCGGGCGGTTCGGCGGCGGCAGTTGCTGCCAGGCAGGCGATCGCAACGCTCGGCACCGACACCGGCGGCTCCATCCGGCAGCCGGCCTCACACTGCGGTTGTGTCGGCCTGAAACCGACCTATGGGCGGGTTTCCCGCTACGGCGTCATCGCCTACGCCTCTTCATTGGATCAGGTCGGCCCGTTGACCCGCGATGTGGCGGACTGTGCGGTCATGCTCGGGGCGCTCGCGGGACACGATCCCAAAGATTCCACCAGTGTTGATACGCCGGTGCCGGATTATTCCGCCTCGCTGCGCCAGGGGGTAAAGGGGCTGCGGATTGGTCTGCCGAAAGAGTATTTTATCGACGGCCTCGATCCGGATGTGCAAAAAGCCATGACTGCCGCCATTGACACCTACCGGCGCCTTGGTGCCGAATTTGTCGATATTTCGCTGCCGCACACCGACTATGCGGTAGCCACCTACTACCTGATCGCCACTGCTGAAGCCAGCTCCAATCTGGCCCGCTATGACGGGGTTCGTTTCGGCCACCGCGCCGAGGCGGACGGACTGCTGGAAATGTACACGAAGAGCCGCAGTGAAGGCTTCGGCAGCGAAGTCAAACGCCGCATCATGCTCGGCACCTATGCGCTCTCATCCGGCTATTACGACGCCTACTACGTCAAGGCGCAGAAAGTACGGACCCTGATCATGAATGACTTCAGCGCGGCGTTTGCGCATGTCGATGTCATGCTGACGCCGGTCGCCCCGACACCGGCGTTCAAGATTGGTGAAAAGATCAACGACCCGCTGCAGATGTATCTGTCGGACATTTTCACCATACCGGTCAACCTCGCCGGTACCTGCGCCATGTCGATCCCGGCCGGTTTTTCGGCCTCCGGCCTGCCGATCGGCCTGCAGCTGATCGGCAGGCCGTTCGACGAAGCGACCGTTCTGCGGGCAGGATTTGCCTTTGAGCAGGCCACCGAGTGGCACACCAGAAAAGCAGCGATTTAACTACCGGAGTACATTCATGAAATACCAACCCGTCATCGGCCTTGAAGTTCACGTGCAGCTCCTGACAGAGAGCAAAATATTCTGCGGCTGTTCGACAACATTCGGCGCCGAACCCAACTCCCAGACCTGTCCGGTCTGCCTCGGATTGCCGGGGGCTTTGCCGGTGCTCAATAAAAAAGTGGTGGAATTCGCCATCAAGGCCGGTCTTTCCACCAACTGCTCCATCACCCCCCGCAGCATCTTTGCGCGTAAGAACTACTTCTATCCCGATCTTCCCAAAGGGTACCAGATCAGCCAGTTTGAAGATCCGATCTGTCAGCATGGCTGGCTGGATATTGCGGTTGATGGCGGGGAACTGAAGCGGATCGGCATCACCCGCATCCATATGGAAGAGGATGCCGGCAAGCTGGTGCATGGCGAACTCTCCGGCCCGGGTGACGGGTCGGGTGTTGACCTGAACCGGGCGTGTACTCCCCTGCTGGAGGTTGTCTCCGAGCCGGATCTTCGCTCGTCTGACGAAGCGGTGACCTATCTGAAACAGCTGCATCAGATCGTCACCTGGCTCGGCATCTGCGACGGCAATATGGAAGAGGGGAGTTTCCGCTGCGATGCCAATGTGTCGGTTATGCCGGTTGGATCGAACATTCTCGGTACCCGTGCCGAGATCAAGAACGTCAACTCGTTCAAGTTTGTCAAGCAGGCTATTGAATACGAGATCCAGCGGCAGATCGACCACATTGAAGATGGCGGCACCGTTGTGCAGGAAACGCGGCTGTTTGATCCGAACAGCGGCACAACCCGCTCGATGCGCAGCAAAGAAGAGGCTCACGATTACCGCTACTTCCCTGATCCCGATCTGGTGCCGCTCGTTATCAGCCGGGAGTGGGTGGAGCGCTCGCGACTTGAGCTGCCGGAACTGCCGGAACAGCGGCGGCAGCGATTCATGGATAAACTGGGACTGCCGCTCTATGATGCCGAAGTGCTGACGGCAAGCAGAGCTCTCGCTGACTATTTTGAAGCCGGCGTTGCCGCCCATGGCAATGCCAAGGCGGTCGGCAACTGGATCATGGGTGAAATCACCCGGGCCCTTAACGACAGCGGTACAGTCATTGAAGCCTGTCCGATCAGTCCGGGATTGCTGGCAGAACTCTTGACGCTGATTGACAACGGCACCATTTCAGGCAAAATCGCCAAGACCGTTTTTGATGAGATGTGGCGCAGCGGCAAGGCGCCGCAGGCCATTGTCGATGAACAGGGACTGGTGCAGGTCTCCGACAGCGGCGCTATCGAAAGCCTTATCGATGAAATCATGGCTGCCAATGCCGGACAGGTCGACGAGTATCGCGGCGGCAAGGAAAAGGTCTTCGGTTTCTTCGTCGGACAGGTTATGAAAGCAAGTAAAGGGAAGGCCAATCCGTCGGTTGTTAACGAACTGTTGTTGCATAAATTAAAGGGGTAATTATGAAACCGACGGTGATGATTGTCGATGACTCCATCTTCATGCGCAAAATTCTGCACGGAATCCTCGTTGAGCAGGGGTACCTTGTGATTGCCGAGGCGGCGAGCGGCATAGAGGCCATGAAAAATCTGCACACCAACCATCCGGACGTAATCTTGCTGGATATTATCCTGCCGGATTCAAACGGTCTCGATCTTCTGGTAGAGATGGTTGCAGTTTACCCGAAATCAAAGGTTGTGGTCTGCTCTTCAATCGGGCAGCCGTTGATCATTCAAAAGACGCTTGATCTCGGTGCCAGTGCTTTTATTCAGAAACCGTTTACCCCTGAAAGTATTGCTGAAGTATTGCAAAAACTGAGGGATTAACGGATGGATATGTCCCCCTACAGGGATCTGTTTGTTTCTGAATCCCGCACCCATATCGCTACATTCGGTGAGTTAATTGTACGGCTTGAAGATTCCCCCGCTGAAAGTGCCGTGATTGATGAACTCTTCCGCCATGCCCATTCCCTGAAAGGAATGGCGGCGACCATGGGCTATGACCAGATAGTGGCAATCGCACATTATATGGAGGATCTGCTGAGCAGAGTTCGCAGTGATGAATTCCTGCTGCTGCCGCCTCTGGCGGATCTTCTGCTGGAGGGGAGCGATGCGCTGGCGCGCCTGGTAGAAGGGGTTGAAGCAGGAACTGATAGCGGTGAAGATACCTCCCGACTGGTTGAACGTATGGCGTCATTTGACCCTGCGGCTGAATATCAACCGCATCATCCCGCCACTTTTTCCGGATCTGGTACAGAAATTCCCCCGGAATCTCCCCTTCTTGATTTACATCAGTTCCGGCAGAGCGATTCATTCAAAAGTATCCGCATCAAAACAGAAACACTCGACCATTTGGTAAACATTACCGGAGAGTTGATCACGAATCGCTACCGCCTGAAGGAAGCCGTTCGCCTGAGTGATGCCGCCGAAAGTCAGGAATCGCTCCGACAACTCTCCGCTTTGCTGCATAATCTCCGCGATGAAGTTTTTAAGGCACGTATGCTGCCGTTTGCCTTTATTGCGGAACGTTTTCCGCGTCTGGTGCGCGATCTGGCGCGCAAACAGGGTAAAGAAATACATTTCCAGCTGTTCGGGAAAGAGATCGAACTTGATCGCGGCATTCTGGAAGATATCGCAGAACCGATTGTCCATATCCTGCGTAACGCTATCGACCATGGCATGGAAGCGGCCGACGAACGGGTGATGGCGGGGAAACCAGGCAGCGGAACGATAACTTTGACGGTGCGCCGTGATAAAGATCATGTTGAAATCAGTATTGATGACGACGGTCGCGGCATGGATCCCGAACTGCTGAAACAGAAGGGCGTCGAAAAGGGGATGCTCTCCCCGGAACAATCCGCAAAGATGACGCCACAAGAGGCATACCAGCTGATCTGCCAGCCAGGTTTTTCAACCGCAGCAACCGTAACCGATATTTCCGGGCGCGGCGTCGGTATGGATGCTGTGCGTGAGACGGTACAGTCGCTGTCCGGCTCTCTCACGATACAGTCGCAAAGAGGGAGCGGGAGCCGCTTTGTCATGCGGCTTCCGATAACGGTCTCAATTATTCCTGCCCTGATTGTCCAATCGGGCCCTATAGAGATCGCGTTTCCACTGAATGTCGTCTCCAGAACGGTTGAGCTCGAAGCATCCGAAATAATATATGAATCAGGTCGGCCTGCGTTCATACTGGGTGACACAGCGCTGCCGATCCGGAGTCTGCGGCAGGCATTCAATCTGCTACCGGCACCGGGCCCTGAAAGTAATCCCCAATCGGTAATAGTCTGTGATGTCGGCTCCTCACCGGCATTTAGTGTTGATCGTATCGTAAGTCAGCAGGAAATTTTTGTCCGGCCGCTCCGTACCCCGCTTTCCCACCTCAAGGGGGTAAGCGGCGCCACGATAACCGGTGACGGGCGGGTGCTGTTTGTCGCCGACGCCGGAGCGTTGGCCTGAAAAATGCCGAGAAAGGAAGTATAGCAATGATGAGAATAGGTACTCTGATTCTGATGGTGATATTTTTTGCTCTCCCCGTGACCGCCGCATCGCCACCGGCTTCCCTCAAAGAGGTCGTTGCTGCTCTTGAAAAAGGCTATGCCGCTCTGCAGGATGTGCAGGCTGATTTCTCCCAGAAAACCACCATTTCTGCGGTCAACCGGGAGCAGAAAGGGAGCGGCGAGGTCTTACTGAAACGGCCCGCAGCGGCGACGGCCATGTTCCGCTTCAATTATGCAAAGCCGAAACAGCAGATTATCTCGAACGGTAAAGATGTCTGGTTTTACACGCCGGAAAACAAACAGGTGATGGTCAACAGCGTGGCCGCGATGTTTGCCGGTGGCAACTCGATCGCCCTGACGTATTTGACCGGACTTGGCCATGTGTCGCGTGACTTTGACGCCAGCTTTGCCGCTGAGCCTCAGGATAAAAGCGGCAATTATCAGCTTGAACTGACACCCAAAAAAGCGAGCCCGGTTCTGGCAAAACTCCAGTTGACGGTAGCTGCCGAAGCCGTTGCACAGCTGCAGACAACCGGAGAGGTCAAAAACGTTTTCCCGATTATCTCCTCGGTTGTTCATGATGCCGGCGGGAACAAAACCCGTATCGACTATAGTCGTGCGCGGGTCAATAAAGGGCTTGCCGATGGGAAATTTAATTTCAAAATCCCTGAGGGGGTTGAGGTCATAAAACCATAACGTATGGAGGAAACATCATGCCGTCATTTGACATCGTTTCAAAGGTTGACATGCAGGAGGTTGATAATGCCGTGAATCAGGCCATCAAGGAGATCGGGCAGCGTTACGACTTCAAAGGCTCCAAATGCCAGATCACCCCGGAGAAAGACTCCGTCAAGATCCTGGCTGATGACGACTACAAACTGAAAGCGGTTGTGGATGTGCTGCAGTCGAAGTTTCTGAAGCGCAACATCTCTATCAAGGCGCTGCAGTACGGCAAGGTCGAACCCGCTTCAGGCGGCATGGTGAGGCAGATTATCACCGTCCAGCAGGGGATTTCCAAGGAAAAAGCCAAAGATATCACCACGGCCATCAAAGAGAGCAAGCTCAAGGTGCAGGCGCAGATTCAGGATGATCAGGTGCGAGTGACCGGGAAAAACAGGGATGACCTCCAGGATGCGATCCAGTTGCTGAAGGGGAAGGATATGGATGTCGAGATGCAGTTTACTAATTTCAGAGAGTAGAGAACGAGGGGTATCTTGAGCGAGACAATAAAGCAAAAAGTAAGCATGGTCAGCCTCGGCTGCCCGAAAAATCTGGTGGATGCTGAAGTCATGCTGGGGGTGCTCTCGAAGCAGGATTACGAGATCACCATGGACGAGAAGGATGCCGACGTCATTATCGTCAACACCTGCTCCTTCATCAAGGAAGCCAAGCAGGAGAGCATCGATGCAATCCTCGACCTGGCAGAGCGAAAGCATGACGGGCGCTGCCATACCCTGATCGTTTCCGGTTGTCTGCCGCAGCGTTATCAGGAGGAGTTGGCGAAGGAGCTGCCCGAAGTGGATATCTTTATCGGCACCGGTGATTATCCCCGTATCGCCGAAATACTGGCCGAAAAGAGCGGCATGGAAGGGCAGTTGCGCTACGTCGGCGATCCCGATTTTATTTATGACGAAGAACTGCCGCGCCTGAACTCTTCGCCGGCCTGGTTTTCGTACCTTAAAATCGGCGAGGGGTGCTCAAACTGCTGCTCATACTGCATCATCCCGAAGCTGCGCGGCGCCTACCGCTCGCGGCCGGTTGACGCACTGGTGGCTGAAGCGGAGCGTCTTGTTGCCCGTGGGGTAAAGGAGATTAACGTCATCTCCCAGGATATCACCCGGTACGGCAGCGACATGGAAGACGGCACGACGCTGGAAACGCTGGTAACGAGATTGGCGGCAATTGACGGACTCCTCTGGATACGGCTGCTCTACGCCTATCCGGATGGTATCACTGACAGCCTGATCGCCCTGATTCGCGATGAACCGAAGGTCTGTAAATATCTCGATATTCCGATCCAGCATATCTCCGATCCGATTCTGAAAGCTATGAAGCGGAGGAGCTCGGAACAGCAGATTCGCGACCTGATAGCGAAACTACGCAGTGAAGTCCCCGGCATCGCCCTCCGCACCTCGCTGATTGTCGGATTTCCCGGTGAGACCGTTGAAGACTTTACTACCTTGTCCACCTTTGTTGAACAGACCCGCTTCGACCGCCTTGGTGTATTCTGCTACTCACGGGAAGAAGGCACGCCGGCCGCGGAAATGGCTGATCAGGTCTCGGAACGGGTCAAGCGGGAACGCTATCGCAAGCTGATGCGGGCTCAGGCGCGCCTCTCCTTCCGACATAACCGCACCTTGATCGGAACAACCGAGCAGGTTATTGTCGAAGGGGTCAGCGAGGAGACGGAACTGCTGCTCAAGGGGCGCTCTTCGCGCCAGGCTCCCGATATTGACGGTCAGGTCTATATCACCTCCGGCACCGCCAATATCGGCGACATCGTCACGCTCAAGATCACCGACTCATCAGATTATGATCTGATCGGCGAAATGGTAGAATAGTCAGCTCCCATGAAACTTAACGCCAAGCTGATTATTATCATGCTCTCGCTGCTGGTTCTGGCGATGCTGACACTCTTCATCCTCAACCAGTCTGCTCAGACCGCACTGGTGAATGAAATTCAGGAGAGTTCTCAGGAGATATCCAAAGCGGTTCAGATGAGCATTGAGGATCTCACTTCAGAGACCGAGACCTCCCGCCTGACCGATTATCTTATCAAGGCTCGTGAGAAAGGTATCAACGAAATTAATATTTTCAACACGGAGGGAGAGATTATCGACTCTTCCGATCCGGAAAAAATCGGCAAGAAGCGGGAATTAAAAAAACTGGAAAAAGGGGTTCACGCCGTAAAGAGTCCGATTGGTGGCGGAGTGCTCTCGCAGAAACCGTATGAAGTTGTGGTTCCGGTAATAGTCGGTGATGAACAGCTTGGCTATGTCCAGATCAACATGCTGCTGGACAATATCCGCGATATCCAACGCGCCAATTTTATCCGCCGTCTGTTTGCCACCGGTATGGTGTTTACCGTCGGTTTTGCTCTGATCATATTCCTCGCCAGGCGCTATACAACACCGATCAAAAACATGGTCGAGGACTTCAAGAGGGTTTCTGCAGGCGATCTGTCGGTAACCATTCCGGTGGAGAGCAACGATGAAATCGGCGAAATGGCGGTTGGTTTCAATAACATGGTAGAAAAACTGCGTGAGCGTGAAGTGCTGGAAAAACGTCTCTATGAGGCAGAACACCTCTCGCGGGTTGGTCAGCTGGCATCAGGTATCGCCCACGAGATCCGCAACCCGCTCAACTATATCAGTCTGGCGATTGATCACCTCAAAACCGAGATACTTCCGCTCTGCGGTGACAGATGCGCTGAGCTGGAGGATTTGACTGATAACATCAAGGAAGAGGTTCGCCGCGCAAATTATATGGTGGTTAACTTCATGAACTATGGTCGGCCGCTCAAACTCCGCCGGGCAGAGATTGTCTATCAGGAGTTGCTGGCCAAGGTCCTGCCGATACTGCAGAGCCGCCTGACGGAACAGCATGTTGTTGTCGTTCAGCAGATACCTGCTGATCTGCCACCGCTCTGGATTGATGGCGAGCTGTTTCGCAACTGCATTCTTAACTTTGTCACGAACGCCTGCCAGGCAATGCCGGACGGTGGTACGATAACCCTTGGGGCGCAACTGGACAACGGTCAGATATTACTGACCTTCAGTGATCAGGGGAGCGGCATCTCACCCGACGACATCAGCAGGATTTTTCAACCCTATTTTACCACAAAGGATGTTGGCATTGGTCTCGGTCTGGCCATAACCGAACGGATCATCAAGGAGCATGGCGGCGAGATAGCAGTTGAAAGCAGTGTCGGTGTCGGAACGACCATCACTGTTATCTTGCCGCAGCAGCCAATAGAAACCGAGGAACTATGAAAAGTAAAGGCAGTATACTGATCGTTGATGATGAGAAAGTTCAGCGGGACATTCTCAACCTGATTCTGAAAAAAGAAGGCTACGACATTGTCGATGTACCCGGCGTACGGGAAGCATTGGCACAGCTGGAAAAGCGTGAGTTTGACCTGATCATGACTGATCTCAAGATGCAGGGGCAGAGCGGGCTTGACCTGCTGGAAAAGGTTCAGGTCTCTGACCCGCAGCAGTGTATCATCATGATGACGGCACACGGATCGGTTGATTCGGCGGTGGAGGCGATGCGCAAGGGGGCTTTTGATTATCTGGAAAAACCTTTGGAGCGGGACAATCTGGTCCTTACCCTGCTGCGAGCCTTTGAGCGGATTAATCTGTTGCGCGAAAACCGGGTTTTGCAGAAGCGGATAGAATCGATTGCAACGATACCTAATATGCAGGGCGAGCACCCAAAAATGAAGGAGGTTTTTCGGGTTATTGCCAAGATCGCCCCCTCGAATTCAACCGTCCTGATTGTCGGGGAATCGGGAACCGGCAAAGAGCTTATTGCCCGGGCGATACACGACGGGAGCCCACGCCGCGACAAACCGTTTATCGCAATAAACTGCGCGGCCATTCCTGACACACTGATCGAAAGTGAACTGTTCGGTCACGAAAAGGGGAGCTTTACCGGTGCGAATGCCCGTGAGATCGGTATTTTTGAAGCGGCGGACGGCGGTACGGTCTTCCTGGATGAAATTGGCGAGATGAACGTCGCCATGCAGGCCAAATTACTGCGCGCCATCCAGGAAAAAGAGATCCGCCGGGTCGGCGGCAAGGTCAACATCAGCCTGGACGTACGCCTGGTTTCAGCGACCAACAAGGAACTCGAACAGGAGATAAAAAAAGGGACTTTCCGTGAAGATCTGTTCTACCGGCTGAACGTCATAAGAGTCAATCTTCCCCCTCTCCGCGAGCGTGGCAGCGATATCAAAACTCTGGCGGAATTCTTCCTGGAAAAATACAGCAAGGCCGCCGGAATTACGATGAACGGCATCTCGAAGCAGACGTTGAAGCTATTGATGAACTACAGTTGGCCCGGCAATGTCCGGCAGCTGGAATCTGTAATCGAGCGCTCTATTCTTATGGCCGAAAGCAACTATATCGAACCGGATGACCTCCCGAGCGAAATCACAGTGTGCGGCTCACTGGCAGGCGGGATCAATTTTGATCTGCCGGCTGACGGCATCGATTTTGAGTCTCTTGAAAAAGGGTTGATCGTCAAGGCAATGGAACGGGCAGAATGGGTGATCGGCAAGGCAGCGCCGCTATTGGGGATGAGTTACAAAACTCTGCAGTACCGTCTGGACAAGTTTGAGATTGAGAAACCGGATAAGCGGACAAAATAGGTTCATCCCTATATAATTTTACACCTTGAATAGATGAACCTCATGACAATATCCCGCGATAATTTAAAAAATTTTTTTGAAAACGAAAAGATCAGGTCAGTTTGTGTGGCGGTCATGCTGGTCTCTTTCTCCGCTGTTCTGACACTTCATCTCATCAAGCCTTTGTATGATCCCGACTTCTTCTGGCACTTGAAAACCGGTTTCTGGATTTGGGACAACAAAGGGCTTCCCGCAGTCGATCCGTTTTCAATCAACCCTCAACAGGCCGATTCTCATAGAACCTGGTTTATACTGTCATCCTACTGGCTCTTTCAACTAGTACTGTGTGCCTTTTACAAGCTGGGTGGTTTTAACGGCATCATTTTTTTACGGTTTATTTTAGCCGGGATTTTAATTGCCGTATTTTATCGTTTTTCTGTCAGGAAAAATATTCTTGCGCTGCTCGCTGCAGGTATCGGGATAACTCAGATACTGGACTCGCATTTCCCCGAGCGTCCCCAGTTCATATCCTTTATCTGTTCAGCCATACTTCTGTCGCTGCTTTTTACCCATTTACGGGAAAGAAAAAAGAAGCTACTGCCACTCATGGTCCCGCTCTGCCTGACCATGCTTGTCTGGGCCAACTCGCATGGCGGTTTCCTGCTGGGCCTGATTCTGCTTGCATGTATACTGCTGGCAGAAACAGTAAAATTCATTCACCCCCGGTTGTTGCCCCTGTCAGGCAGAGAATATGCCATCCTCGGTACCTCGATATCTGCTGCCATTCTGATCTCCTTCGTAAACCCGAGCCACATCTACAGCCTTGAAATGGTGCTCCCTGCCAAAGATGCCAACAGTTTCATTTATACCTCCATTCTTGAATTCTCCAGCCTTTATGAATGTTTTAAAAGTGCGGGAGGGTATGAACCCATAATTGCTTTGTGTACGTATATTTTCGCTGTCATTGTCGCGTTTCAATCAAGAGACCGGCTCAACATTACCTGGCTGGCATTGATTGTCCTGCTCGGGTATATGGGGTTTAGCCATGTCAGGTATTACCCGTTTTTTCTCATTTGCGTCTCGTTGTTTGCCTTGCAATATGTTGATGCCGGCAAGATTGGCAAAGCGGGTAAAACAGCAGTAGCGCTCTTTTTCATAGCGGTTGTCAGCACATCTCTAGCGAAAACCCCGGAAAATCTTGACAGGGTTTTAAAATATGGCTGGGTACCGGCATCCTATTTTCCCGTAAAGAGCTGTGATTATATCAATGCCAATGGGATGAATGGCAATGTTTTTACGACTCTGGATTGGGGTGGATATGTACTATGGCGACTCTCGCCTCAGCAAAAAATTTACATTGACGGGCGGCAGCTCGACCCGTCACGATCCTGGGAGTATTTTTACAATATGGATAATTGGAAGAAGATATTTGACAAATATGATATTCGTGTTGTTATAACCCCGGTAATGGACGAATTATTTAAACCGGCTTCGCTCAAACAGGCGCTAGATGCAGATCCGGGATGGCGCCTGGTTAATACGGGTAACAATGGCGCGGTTTTTGTGCGCAAGTAACCGTTTTTTTATAAATTTACCATCTGCAGGTGTTTTAATGACCAATCCGCTCAAAGATACTGCATCAATCAGTCTGCTGTTACGAGAGTTGCGCCGTGACATCATACGGATGGCAGCGCACTCGGGTCATGTCGGAGTGGCACTGTCGTGTGTCGATATCGTGGCGGCACTCTATACCGGTGTCCTCAACTGTACTCCTGCCACTGTCAACGATCCTGCCCGCGATCGATTTATCCTTTCCAAAGGGCATGGCTGCATGGCGCTCTACGCAGTTCTGGCTCACCGGGGCTTTATCGACCGACGGCTGCTTGATACCTATGGCCAGAACGGTTCTGTCCTTGCGGAACATCCATTGGCAGGTAAAGTTTCCGGAGTGGAGTGTGCCACCGGTTCTCTCGGGCATGGCCTTGCCATAGGTGCAGGTATGGCACAGGGGCTTAAGCTGCAGGGAATTGATGCCCGGGTCTTTGTCCTGCTCGGCGACGGGGAGTGCAACGAAGGGAGCGTGTGGGAAGCGGCGGCACTGGCTCGCGCCGGAAATCTCGATAACCTTGTTGCCATTGTTGATGGCAACGGGCTTCAAGCATGTGGGAAATACGATGAAATTTCACCGGGGAGCATGCTGGCCGACAGCTGGAAGAGCTTTGGCTGGGATGTCGCGGAAGCCGACGGCCACAACTATCAGGAGCTGGTTGCTCTTCTGGGACAAACGGCCGGTGCCGGTGTGCCTCGAGTTTTTCTGTGCAACACTGTTAAAGGGAAAGGTATCGATTTCATGGAGAGAGACCTCGAGTGGCACTATCGCCCTGTCAACAGTGATGACCGTGACAAGGCCTTCAGGAGGCTGAGCGGTGCGTGATGCATTCTTTTCAGAATTGAACAGCCTGTTCCGCCATGACCGGCGTGTCGTGTTCCTGACCGGCGATCTCGGTTACAAGCTTTTTGATCAACTGAAGGAGTTTGATCCGGCCCGGGTCATCAACTGCGGTATCCGTGAAGCCGCTATGATCGGCTATGCCGCCGGACTGGCAAAGAGCGGGCTGCTGCCGTTCGTCTACTCAATAACCCCGTTTGTAACACTGCGCTGTCTGGAGCAGATCAAGATCGACCTCTGTTATAATACGGCAAATGTCGTCGTGGTCGGTGTCGGAGGAGGATTCGCCTATGGGCCGAACGGCCCGACACACCATGGCATTGACGATGTCGGCGCCTTGAGCTGTCTGCCGCGGTTGACACTCTGGACTCCATGCGATCCTCACGAGGTGCGCTTGTGCGTACGTGCCGCGGCAACGCTCGATCGCCCGGCGTATCTGCGCCTCGGGCGCAACAAAGAGCCGAATATCTTCGCTTCATTGAAACAGACACCCGACATTGCGAAACCGGCCGTGGTTCGGGAAGGAAGAGACGGGGTGATAGTCACGAGCGGCTTCATCCTCCACACAGTGCTCAAAGCCGCCGACGCGCTTGCCCTGCAGGGCATATACCCTGCGGTTGTCCGTATTACCACCTTCAGGCCGTTTCCGGCAGAATACGCCCGTTTACTCACTGCTCAATTCGGAACGGTCATGACGGTGGAGGAGCATATTGCAAATGGCGGCCTCGGCATGGAAATCGCCCGCGTCGTTGCCGAATCGGGTGATGGCAGGCACTTCAGAATGCTGACCATACCTGCGGAGTTCCCTGATGCCTGTTATGATCGGGATACCCTGCTGGCCCGCTCAGGACTTGATGCCGATGCAATCGCCACGGCGTATCATGGTCTTTTCCGGACACAGGAAACGGCCAAGACTGATCGTGATGACTGACACTCCTGCACACGATCAGTGGAGCGGGTTACGGGAATTGTTTACCGCCGCCGTGCTTTCCCTGACGGTTGCGGGCATCTGCTACTACTGTTATTTTCTGCTGGCACCATGGATCTGGAGCCAGAACATCCCTTTCAAGCCGGAAGATCTTACTCCTCTGGTACTCGAAGCGACCGCCGAGCACGATGGCATTGAAATCTATGCCCTCTATATCCTGATGTTTATCAGCAGCATCGCCGCGCTGTTTTTCTCTCAAGTTGTTGAGCGTATTCCGGTAACACCCGCCCGACAGGCTGTTCTCGCCGTATGCACAATTGCAGCAGGCAGCTACTGCCTGGCAATCGGCTTTACTCCGCCAATGAGCAACGCTGCTACCCTGCCATTGGTCACCATTACCCACAATTCCCTGCCGCTGATCTTGATAACCTCTGTCTTTCTGGCACTCCTGCTCTTTCTTCAGCAGCGATTGCCACGCTCGGTAGCTGTCATCGCCGCCATTATGCTGGTGCCGGTCTGTTTTGTCGCGACTGCGCCGATCAGCAGGTTTGATTATTCGTTCATATTCTCTCCGGCGCTGCGACTGCTAAACGGCGTCGCTCTGCGCGATATCTATTTTCAGTATGATCTTCTTCCCTCTCTGCTGGCAGCCGCATGGATGAAGCTCGGACTTGACTTGAACTGGTTTCAGATTCTCGGCCAGGCGGCTTACTATTTCGTTATTTTCGGCGTGTTCATCTTTTCGGGCCGACTGTTCCAGCGCAAAGAGCTCGCCATTGTGCTTCTGGCAGCTCTCGTTCTGATCCGTATCTATGCCAGTCCATGGGACGTTGTCTACTGCTTTCAGGTTACTCCGTTACGGCTGGATCTCTGGCTTCCGCTGCTTGCCGTGGTGTACTGGCGCGGCCCGTACCATTGGTCGGCGGGTATTGTCTGCGGACTTCTGATACTGCTGCTCAAAAATTTCGGATTTATCTATACGCTGGCATATATTCAACTGCTCATCACCTTGACCATTCTCAGCGTGATGGATAAGGGCAGCGGCACCCACTTTGTCAGTACCCTGACAGAACAGGGCAAACGCTGTATCAAGCCGCTGGCACTGATAGCCTGCGCTTTTGCAGCCTCGTTGGTGCTGTTCAACAATCCTGAATTCCCCAATTACTCCGGATATTACCAAAAACTTGGAATCGGATTTATCCAGATTTCGCCCTCTTCTTTTTACTGGTATATTCTTGCAATGATCAGCACTCTGTTCATTCTGCTCTTCAGAATGCGCAGCAGACTGCCGCAGGACTATCTGACCTGCGGGTTGCTGCTGACCTTCTGTGCTATCGGCAATTCGATTTACTTCTTCGGCAGGAGTCACGAACACAATATCCTGAACATTTCCATCGTGCTGATGTTTCTCTGCTTTTTCATGCTTGATCTCATTTCTCGATCGTTGCAGAGAGGTGTCTCAAGGCCCGGTCTGCCTTCACTGCTGCACCGCCACGGCAGCGTGTGTGTTGCAGTGGTAATTGTTCTGGGTATTATCGTTTACTATGCCGATACCATTACAGAAAAGAGCACACTGCAGATATCCCGGATTTCTAAGGGGCAAACGATATTTCCTTTAGAGGTAAATGAAAAAGCCTTCAATGAGGTTTTGAGCATGGTCAGGGGAGTTACCGGCAACAGCAGCAAGGTTTACTTTGTCGGTGGACCGGACTTTGAATTTTACTATTATGGGGGTTACTCTCCCGTTGGTTACTGCAATCCATTTTTAACGTGGATTTTCACAAAAGACCTTACACAATTTCTACAGGGCCTGCTTGATAACGGCTATTATCTGGTGTGCGATAGTTCCATGAAATATCTGCTTCCCGGCCTCCAATTCAACAACGCAACCAATCTCGGCTCAAGGGTTGTGATAACAAAACTGCCTCGACAGGCACCTCAACAATGAGGCACAAGAAAAAAAATGAGGGGCTCCCCCCCGTCGCCAACAACCCGCCCGGCAATACGTTTGCCGGGAAGGCAATCTTTTTTGTCCGGTCGCTTCTCGATATGCAGGTCAGTTCCGTATACCGTGATCTGCGCCCCTGGCTGGAAGAACGGAGCGGCACGCTGCTGGAGGTTGGCTGCGGAGCGCAACCATACCGTTACCTTGTCCCGGATGGCTGCCGCTACACCGGTCTTGACTCGGAAGAAGCGGAAGCCAACTTCGCTTATCGCCTTCCGGACACAATCTACTATGGTGGCGGGCAATTCCCCTTTGAAGACGGCTCGTTTGACAACCTGTTTCATACCGAAGTGCTCGAGCATGTCTATCATGCCGGTCAGTTTCTCGCCGAATGCCGCCGGGTGCTGAAGCCGGGGGGGGGCATGTTTTTTACGGTTCCTTTTCAGGCCCGTTATCACTATATTCCACATGACTTTTTCCGCTATACTCCCGCTGCCCTGGAACGGATGCTTGACGAGGCCGGCTTCACGGAGATAGCGATCAGGCCGCGGGGGAGCGACATAACGGTTGCGGCGAATAAATGCATTTCGGTTTTCTACCGCTGGCTCCGCTCAGGTCTGCCCGGCATCGTCGCCGGAGCAGTGATATCACCCTTCGCCCTGGCGACGCTCATTGTCGGATGGCTGTCGCTGCGCCTTACGTTCGGCTCTTACGATGACTGCCTTGGCTATACGGTCACCGCAAGAGCCTGACGTTTTGTCTCAATAATTCAACTCTATCGGAACAGGGTACGATATGTCCATTGCGCAGAAAATCAAACATCTTCAAGGGCCGATTCTGGTTCTCGGCGGGAGCGGCTTCATCGGGGCGAACCTGGTGCGGACGCTCCAGTCGCACCGCGACGACGTCTATGGCACCACCTCGACCTTTGATGCCTGGCGACTGGAGGATCTGCCGGAAAGGAATAAAGTCGTCGTTGATTTGCTTGTTGACGCCGACCTGGAAAGCCTTTTTGCCGACATTTCCCCCCGTACGGTATTTAACTGCGTTTCCTACGGCGGCTATTCCTTCGAATCCGATTTCCGGCTCATATACCGGACTAACTTTAACCTGACCACCCGACTGCTCCACCTTATGGAAAAACAGTCAATCACCTGTTACGTCCACTCGGGCAGCTCTTCTGAATACGGTGACAATTGCACTGCGCCGGCGGAATCGGCCCTGGTCAATCCCAACAGTGATTATGCCGTTTCCAAGGTTGCCTGTTCTGCCCTTATCAATTATTTTGGGCGAAAGAAACGTTTCCCCTGCGCCAATCTCCGGCTCTATTCCGTCTATGGACAGCTGGAAGACTCCTCGCGCCTGATTCCCACTGTCATTCGTTCCGGCGTACAGGGGACGTTTCCGTCGTTCGTCCACCCGCTCATCTCCCGCGACTTTATCTACGTAGACGATGTCGTCGAGGCGTTTGTGAATACCGCTCTTAATCTGAAAGAGGAGGATTACGGCGAATCATTCAACATCGGCAGCGGCTGCAAAACCACCATTGCCGATATTGCCCAGGTCGCACGGGAGCTGTTCGGTATTGACCATGAACCGGAATTTTCTTCCATGCCGGATCGGACCTGGGATGTCAGCGACTGGTACGCAAACCCTGATAAAGCGTATCAATGCCTGAAGTGGCGGCCACAGACGTCGTTGCGTGAGGGCCTTGACAGGATGGTTGCATGGTATCGTTCTCTCCCGGATCGAGAGAAATACCATCTTTCATCCAAAATGTTCGAGCTCGACACGACTCACAGCGTGACCGCCATTATTGCCTGCTATAAAGATAACCAGGCGATACCGATCATGTACCAGCGACTCAAGGACACATTTGACAAGCTCAAGATCGATTACGAGATCATCTTTGTCAATGACTGCAGCCCCGATGACAGCGAAGAGGTCATCCGCACCATAACGCGGCGGGACAAGCGGGTCATCGGCATCTCCCATTCGCGCAACTTCGGTTCTCAGGCGGCTTTTAGAAGCGGCATGGAGATCGCAACAAAAAATTCATGCGTGCTCCTGGATGGCGATCTCCAGGACCCGCCCGAGCTTATCGAACAGTTTGTGGCACAGTGGCGGCAAGGGTATGATGTTGTCTACGGTTCCCGGATCAAACGGGAAGCGCCCCTGTTCATGCGGCTTGCCTACAAACTGTTCTACCGGGTGTTCGACGCCTTCTCTTACCTGACTATTCCCCGCGACGCGGGCGATTTTGCCCTAATGGACAAAAAAGTGGTAAAGTGTGTCCTTCAGTTCCCCGAACGGGACCTGTTCCTGCGCGGTGTCAGGGCGTTTGTCGGTTTCAGGCAGACCGGCGTCGATTATGTCCGTCCGGAGCGGATGTTTGGTGTCACGACCAACAACCTGCTCAAGAACATCGGCTGGGCAAAAAAAGGGATCCTCTCTTTCAGCAACACTCCGCTCAATATTCTCAGTTTTGCCGGCACCCTGCTCTTTATCATTTCAGTCATGTTGGGAGCTGTTCAGGTTGCGAGTCGTATCCTCTTCCCCGAACTTGCTCCGAGAGGGGTGACAACCATGCTGCTGATCATCCTCTTCTTCGGCTCGGTTAATCTCTTTGCTATCGGGTTAGTCGGCGAGTACATCGCCAAAATTTTTGAAGAGGTCAAGCAGCGGCCGCACTTTATCCGCAAACATCTGATCCGTGACGGGGAACTGCGTAACTTTTCGATAGAGCAGCACAACAACTGACCGGAGATACCTCTTGCCATGGAAATGATATCACGGCCCTGTCCGTTATGCGGGTCATCGGACACCGGCGCCATTTTTGCCGAGGCAGACTTCAACATCGAGCGTCTCGACAGCTATGCCTTTGCCTCGCGCAAAATGCCTGAATACATGCATTACCGGCTGATTGACTGCCCGACCTGTGACCTGCTCTACGCCAATCCCCTGCCTGATGCCGGCTATCTGGCTGAGGGCTATAGCGAAGCGGCCTACGACAGCGGCGTTGAAGCGCAGTACGCAGCCGCAACTTATGGCGCTATTCTATCAGCCTTTATTGCGCATTTGCCGGATCGCCACGGCACTCTCGACATCGGCGCGGGAGACGGCGCTTTTCTTGAGCAACTGGTGCAATCCGGCTTTTCTCAGGTTGCCGGGGTGGAACCATCCCGGGCTCCCATTGCGACGGCACGACCAGACATCAAGCCGCTCATCAGGGAAGGGGTTTTTCGCGGAGACGACTATACCCCGAACAGCCTCACTCTCGTGACATGCTTTCAGACACTTGAACATCTCCACGACCCGATGGCAATGGCCAGAGAGGTGTATCGCCTTATCAAACCGGGCGGAGCGGCCTTTTTTATCTGTCATAACCGCCGCGCCCTGTCGGCGCGGCTGCTCGGCAAAAAATCTCCCATCTTCGACATCGAACACCTCCAGCTCTTTTCGCCGCAGAGTGCCCGGTATCTTCTGGAACAGACAGGTTTCACCAGCGTAACACTCATGCCGGTGGTTAACCGCTACCCGCTGCGCTACTGGCTGAGGCTGTTGCCACTGCCGGTGATGCTGAAACGTTCACTCATTACCGTCCTCGACCGGATGGGAGCAGGAGGCGTTTCCTTCTCGATTCCGTGCGGTAATCTGGCCGTGGTCGGTTTCAAATAAAATAAAATTGTATCATTGGAGCAGAGACTATGACGATCACTGAAAAAGTCGTAAAAATTGCACAGGATGCCCGTAATGCCTCGCTGGAAATGGCACGGTTATCCTCCACCACAAAAAACAGCATGCTGCTGAGGATGGCTGATGCCCTTGAAGGTGCGACGGCAGGAATTATCCCGGAAAATCAAAAGGATCTGATTGCCGGCGAGCAAAAAGGTCTTTCCGCAGCCATGCTCGATCGCTTGATGCTTGATGAAAGCCGCATCAAGGGAATCGCCGGCGCTCTGCGCGAGGTTGCCGCACTGCCGGACCCGGTCGGTGAAGTAACCAGAATGTGGAAGCGACCGAACGAGCTTATGGTCGGTAAGATGCGTATTCCGCTCGGCACAATCGGCATCATTTACGAGTCTCGGCCTAACGTGACCGCCGATGCCGCCGCGCTCTGCCTCAAGGCCGGCAATGCCGTGGTACTGAGGGGCGGCTCCGAAGCGATCAATTCGAATCTGGCTATCGCCGCGATCCTGCAGGGGGTGCTGAGGGAGATGCATATCCCGGAAGCGGCATTGTCACTGATTCCGTTCACTGAGCGGGAAGGGGTGCTGGAGATGCTCAAGCAGGAAGAGTCCATTGATCTGATTATTCCGCGCGGTGGCGAAAGCCTGATCCGCTTTGTGGTGGAAAACTCGCGCATCCCTGTCATCAAGCATTACAAGGGTGTCTGCCATATCTTTGTCGATCAGTCGGCCGATTTCGACAAGGCGGAGCAGATCATTATCAACAGCAAGACCCAGCGCCCGGGCGTCTGTAACGCGCTGGAAACGCTCCTGATCCACAAGGATGTCGCCGCTCGGTTTATTCCGCGAATAGCCGCCACACTGACTGCGCTCGGGGTGGAATTACGAGGCGACCAGGTTTTTTGCGATCTGGCGCCTATTGCCGTGCCTGCGACGGAAGAAGACTGGCATGCCGAATATCTGGAGCTGATTCTTGCCTGCCGGGTCGTTGATGACATCGACGCCGCTATTGACCACATCAACCGCTACTGCTCACTGCATACGGAATCGATTATTACCAGTGACTACAGTCGCGCCCAGCGTTTTATCCGCGAGGTCAACTCCTCCTGCGTCATGGTCAACGCTTCGACCCGTTTTTCCGATGGCGGCCAGCTTGGTCTGGGCGCCGAAATCGGTATATCCACCACTAAACTGCACTCCTTTGGCCCGATGGGGCTTGAGGATCTGACCACGACCAAATTTATTGTTTACGGCGATGGGCAGGTACGGGAGTAATTCTGCCAAAATTCAAATTGAGTGGCAAAAAACCCTGTTTTCTGATATACCGTTGCTACTCAAAATGTATGAACAAGGAGTTTTATTATGAAACGACTCGTCATGAGCGTACTGGTTATTGCCGTAACCTTGCTTGGCTGTGCCCAGAATCGCTTCAATGTTCCGACAGAATATTTTTCCGAAAAAGTCAGGGTACTCGGGATTGCCCCGGCTTTTGTGGATGCGGATTCTGATATAATCCATCCGCAAAAGGATCTTTTGCTAGCTGTTATCTCGGATCTTAACCGAAAAAATGAACCGCTGCTCGTGCGCAAGCTCCAGGCAACGGGCAATTTCTATGCGGTGACGCTGCTTGCGGATGAGCCGCGCCAGCTTTTCAGCGTATTGATGGCCCGGCGTGAAAAACGGAATGATGCAAATATTGAGTACAACAAGTACTTCTGGAAAAACGATGAAATTGCCGCCTATATCAAAAAAAATCGTCTCGACGCTCTTATGATTGTCACCGTGAGCGGTTTGACCCAGAAAAGCAAAATTTTTTCCAGTAACCTGCTGTCATCGCTTGAGACCAACTACAATTTCCTGACGATGACCGCCCAGATAGTTGGTCCCGATGGCACTGTGCTGTGGGAATTCCCGAATTTCCGGGGGCAGTTTGTTTCACCATACTACCCGCTTGTCAACCTTCAGTATCCTGACTTCAGTGAATCTGAAGCGAATCAGTCCCGTAGTACCGAGGTTCGCTTTAAGTCTGTTGACGGAATTCGCCGTACATTGGAATTGAAGAAAAAGGATCTATTGTTCCGTGAAACAGAGGAACCGGAAGTCTACGGAAAATTGTTTGATGAGATGACCTCGTTAATCAAGTATTCTGCCGACAAAAAGGCGCAAAGCAATCAGCCGCCAGCCGGTGAACCGTTGAAACCGGCTGCAACCGGCGTGACAGCACCGGTCGCGTCACCAGTTGCAGTGCCGGTTCCTCCGGTCGAAGCACCGGTAAAAGCCCCGCTTCCCAAAGGTGCTGTGGAGGTCCCGGTGGCCCCGACCCCTCCGGGAAACGAAATTGTCCCGGCAACTTCGAGCACTCTATAGCCTTTTGTTTTGACATGGCATCCGGATTTTGCGACAATCCCGCTTTCGCTTTTTACTCTATCCGGTTTCAAATCCAGGATTCATGGCCCTTGCATCCAACGACATAGCGCTCCCACGCGGCATAAGTGATTTCCTCCCGGAAGCGGCTGCGAAGATCGGCACTATTGAAACCAGGCTGCTGCGCGTATTTGAGTTATGGGGCTTCAGGCGCGTCATTACGCCGCGACTTGAATATGAAGATGTGCTCTCCACTGGCATGGGGGATGAGCTCAAGGGCAAAACATATCGTTTTGATGATCGGCAGTCTGGCAGACTGCTGGCATTGCCTCCCGACATTACCCCGCAGATAGCACGCATTGCCGCAACCCGGATGGCCGCTATGCCTCTCCCGCATCGTCTCAGTTACAGTGAGCGTGTCCTGCGCCAGACAGAGATACAGGCCGGCCGGAGTCGTGAACTGTTCCAGACCGGCGTTGAGCTGATCGGGCTCGATTCGCCCGAGGCAGATGCCGAGATGATCGTCATGGCGATTGAAGCGATGCAGGTACTGGGATTGCAGGACTTCACGATTGATCTTGGCCAGGTGGAGTTCTGTCAGGGTGTTTTCCAGGCGTCCGGACTTGCTGGCGAGCCGCTGCGGATGCTGCGTGAAGCGGTGTCACGCAAAGACAGTTCGGCGGTTGCTTTCCTCCTCAAAGAACATCCGGTTTCACCTGAATCTGCCCGTGAAATAAGCGCACTGACCCGTCTGTTCGGGGGGCGGGATGTCCTGAAAAAAGCAGACGCAATCGTGACGAATCGCCGTTCGCGTGCCGCGCTTGATAATTTGCAGCAGGTGCTGGCTATTCTGGATATTCATGGGGTCACCGACCTTCTTTCGATTGATCTTGGTGAAACACGGGGCCTTGATTATCACTCCGGGATCACCTTTGAAGGTTTTGTCGCCGGTTTTGGCGAACCGCTCTGCAGTGGCGGCCGTTACGACAACCTCATCAGCGGCTATGGCTTCGATGTGCCGGCAACCGGCTTCACCTTTAATCTGCTCAATCTTCTGCAGACGGTAGAGCGGCGACCGGATCTGCATGGCTGCGCCGCCACAGATTTTTTACTGTTTAACACCTGCGGGGACCGACAAAACGTCTTACAGGTTGCCCGTCGTCTCCGATCTATCGGGTATACCACTGCTCGCGACATCATTCGGCGCGACTATGCCCAGTCACTTGAATACGCACAGAAAATGAACATCCGCTGCATGCTTGTTATCGGCACCGATACTGACACATATCAGGCTGTCCGCAGCTCTGACGGCGGTACGGTAGCAATTGCGGGCAGTATGATTGACCAACCGGGACTCATGAACCATATCGAAGAAAGTCAGGGAGAAAACTGAACATGGCAAACGTGGTAATTGTAGGCGCCCAATGGGGTGATGAGGGAAAAGGGAAAGTAGTTGATATTTATACCGAATATGCTGATGATGTCGTCCGTTATCAGGGGGGCAACAACGCCGGGCACACGCTGGTGGTCGGCACCGAAAAGATTGTCCTGCACCTGATTCCTTCCGGCATTCTCCACGAAGGAAAACGCTGCATTATCGGCAATGGGGTCGTCCTCGACCCGGAAGTGTTCATCAGGGAGATTACCAAGCTCAAGGAATCCGGTCGGATCAAGGACGACGCCTGTCTCCTGCTGTCTGAATCGATGCATATTATCATGCCGTACCACAAACGGATTGATATTGCCCGTGAAGCAAAAAGCGGCGACAAGAAGATCGGCACCACCGGTCGCGGCATCGGCCCCTGCTATGAAGACAAGATCGGCCGCCGTGGCATCCGCTTGATGGATCTGATCGACTCCGACACCTTCGCCCGTAAACTGAAAGAGTTTCTGGTGGAGAAGAATTTCCTCCTGGAGCACTTCCTCGGCGAAGCTCCGTGCAATTACGATGAAATTTTCGCCGAGTACCAGGGCTATGCCGACGTGCTCCGCCGCTACGTTGCCGATACCTCTCTGATCCTCAACAATGATCTTAAAGCCGGTAAAAAGGCGCTTTTTGAAGGTGCTCAAGGGACGCTCCTTGATATCGACCACGGCACTTACCCGTTTGTCACCTCATCTTCAACCTGTTCCGGTGGCGCCTGTACCGGTTCCGGTGTCAGCCCGCGCGATATTCATGAAATCATCGGCATATCGAAAGCATATGTGACCCGTGTCGGCAGCGGCCCTTTTCCGACCGAACTGCTTGATGACGTTGGCGAGGAGATCCGCCGGATCGGTGCCGAGTTTGGCGCAACGACCGGGCGTCCACGCCGCTGCGGCTGGTTTGATGCCATGGTGATCCGCTATGCCGTCAGGGTAAACGGTTTGACCGGTATTGCCCTGACCAAACTCGATGTCCTGTCGGAATTCGATACCATCAAGGTCTGCACCGGCTATACCTGTAACGGCAAAACGCTCGAAACCCTTCCGGCGCAGTTGGAGCTGTTTGAAAAGTGCCAACCGGTCTATGAAGAGCTCCCCGGCTGGAAGCAGGATATTACCGCCGCCACAACCTTTGCGGAACTCCCGGCAAATGCACAGTCCTATGTAAAGCGGCTTGAAGAGTTGGCCGGCTGCCCTATCGTGCTTGTTTCGGTCGGGCCGCGCCGTGATCAGACGATTACCATCAGGAATCCGTTTGCCTGATCTTTCTGTAATACGGTAAACGTAGAAAGGCCGACAGAAGACTGTCGGCCTTTCTACGTTTACCGCGACTATTATGCGCACATCAGATGACCGTTTTTTTAGCTTTAGATGTACGTCGATTGACAGGCGTCTCAGGCCGTCCAGCAAAAAGCCTGCTGCGGTAGCCGACATCCCGCGCAAGATTCACGCCTGAACTAATCGCGTGTTCCGCTTCAGCCATCTTTGCCGTTATGGTTCTGGCAGAAGCGGTGGCAGCACAACCCTCCAGCAGCAGAAGCAGCGACAGCCACTCAAAAAGCTCCTCAAAGCGCTCCTTGTTAAACCACTCGACCCCATCGCTTTCATGATGCAGCAAAAATGCCTGACACGCTTCGAGTTCAAACAGCCCCTGCATCTGTTGCAGAGTGCTGACCGCAGGGTTCCGTTTGTTTGAGCGCCACCATTCGAGCAGTGCGGAGAGCAGCTGGGTAGCGCGACTGCCAAAGTCAGGATCGCCATCCCGCCGCAAAAACTTTCTCAGTGTATAATCAAGTCCCCTGCTGACAGGATCAAGTGTGGTCTCGCGAAGTACCAACCAGGCAAGCAGCAGGGATTGGGCAGCCTCATCCGAGAATCCGGCGGTGAGGCGGAGCTGGAATGAGCGGGCAGCGCTCGCGGATGTTTTGTGCGAACTAAGTCCGGTGAAGCAGACGTACCGCGCAAGGGCGGAGCTTTTCTTTCGGGAAGCAGTCTGTTTGGCTTTACCGGTAGATGCAGTCGTTTTGTTCTCGGCAGCAGCCTGCATAAACAGGTCAAGACTCTGCTGCAGCACTTCCGCAGTTACGGAGGATTTTTCCTCTTGTGCCTGCAGCTCAAATAGCGACCGGAATGCAGAGTTCAACTCGCCAAACTGCAGCTGTTTTCGCGCCTCCTCAAGTGAATCGACCCCCGAGCCGTTCAGATGTGCATACAACTGCTGCCATGAGCCATCGGCATCATCATGTATTTCCCTGAAATCGAGGAACACATGGAATTGATACTCTTTCAGCTCGACATACAACCCATGGGTGCGCAGCTCAGCGGTTGAGCGAAGGTACTCAAGCCCCTCGGTCTGATCAGAGAAGGCGAGATAACTGTCGTCATCAGGGGCAACCAGTGCGTCGGCAAGCAATATCCGGTCGAGTCGTCCCCCTTCCCCTTCCCCGGCGCCGAGAAAAGCAACAGACTCCTTGATCCAGCCGGCAGTCGTCGTATGACTGTTGTGATAGAGCACCAATGCCCGATGTTTATCAACCCGGTTCGAGTAGGCAAAAACGTTTTCATCAACATGGTCACCGGCATAAAAATCGTACAGCACAAAGTTTTCGGATCCGGAAAAGAGCCAGCGGCGGCGCAGCAGCGGGAAAATCCACATTTCATGGCCACGCACCAGACCGGCATCGACCTGCTCGTCCCAATAGGCGCGTTTATACTCCATGCCGTATTTTTCGTGGAATCCTTCGATCTGGCCATGACCAAACATCGGTAAGCCGGGCATGGTGGACAACAACACACAGGCGCCGAAATATTTACCCTGAGAACCAAACTGGGCGACGGCGGTCTTTTCATCCGGATTATTCATGAAATTAACAAACCGCTTGAGGATTTCGTGGTTGAATTCGAGAACATTTTTGATGGTAGTCCGATATTTGGCGTTTTCCTCGGTCATAAGCATATTCATAAAGGCGCTGTTGTAGACGCGATGCATGCCAAGCGTCCTGACAAAATACCCCTCCATCATCCAGAACGCCTCAGCCAGCAGCAGTGTTCCCGGTGCCTCTGCCGCCACACGGTCCACCACCTCCCGCCAGAATTCGACTGGAAAGACGGCATCAAACTCTTCTTTGCTCATGCCATGTTCGGCGCGTGACGGGACGCCGCCACCAAGGCCGCGCAGCGGAAACCAGAGACGCTGATAATGTTTCTTGGCCAGCGTCATGGCGGCATCGAAGCGAATTATCGGGAAATTTCGGGCAACATGGAGAATGGTCTGGATGACCGCTTCCCGCAGTTCGGGGATCAGATAATTGAGCTGTGCGGTATCGTTCCAGGGGATGCTGGTGCCATCGTTGCCGTGGTAGATGTAGCGCGTCCGGCCGCTGTTCCGGTCATAATGCTTGAACACGACGGCGGCGTCGCTCTTGTTCCAGTAGCCATCTTCAACCTGCAGACAGACGTTGGCATCGGAAGAGAGATCTGCTCCACTGAAGTGATAGGTGGGGAAGGGGGGGTAGTCGGTCTGAATGAACCAGTCCGGGTGCTGGATCACCCAGCGGGAATAGATGCCGGTGTGATTCGGTACCATATCACTGGCAAGGCGGATACCACGGCGACCGGCCCGCTCACGCAGGTTTGCCAGCGCTTCCCAGCCGCCAAGGTCTGCTGCCACTTCGTAGTCGAACAGTGAATAAGCAGAGGCGATCGCATCCGGGTTGCCGCAGAGCTGCTTTATCTGCTGCGATGCCGGAGAGCGCTCCCAGAGTCCGATCAGCCAGAGTCCGGAAAAGCCCCGTGCCGCCAGTCGTTCGAGTTCGGCATCAGGCACCTGATCGAGCATGGTGATCGGATACCCGTAGGTGCGACTGAGCTGGTCAAGCCAGACATAGACCATCTTGGCCATCAGGACGACGTGAGACATCCAGCCGGCATCGGACGAAAAGGCCTCATACGCGGGATAGTCGAAGCCGTGAAACACCGCATTGGTTCCGGAATTGTGGGAAGGGTCTCCAATCGAGTGCCCACCGCGGCGGAAATCAAGTACCGGAGCCTGCCCCGGGTCACCTCCACCGCCGCCACGCTCACGCTGTTCCTCCTGCAGAATATCAAGAGCTCTTTCCACGTCATGAAGCAGCTCCGGCGGCAGAATACCCTGCCACTGTTCGCGGAGGTAGGCAACCTGCCCGGCCAGTGAATGGGGGGATGCGTTGATTGCCGCCATGAGAGCTTCAATCAGGGTGCATCCTCTTTCGGCAAGAATCGGCCCATCCTTCAGCGATTGATCAAATATCTGAATGATGGTGGAGTAATGAGATGATGCGGCCAGAGCACGGTCGTCAACCAGCTCCCGAAAACTGTCAATCGCCGGATTGGCTGAAGCCAGGCGCAGCAGCAGCATTTCCCGCAACAGCTGATGCGTACGCATGGAACTGCTCAGGCTGTCAGCGAGCCAGTCGGCAGCTTCAGTATTCTCCATAAGAACAGGGGTGGGTGGAAATAACTCCACAAAACGCCGGGCCGTTGACTGTAAACTTCTGCCGGATGGGTCAAAGCCGCTTTTCTTCAATGAATTGATGAGCAGAGACGATTCCGGAGCATGGGCAACACCGTCGATAAGGTAGCGTAATGCCTTCTGGAGGGATGCGTACAGGTTTAGTTCAGCGGCATGGACAACCGGGGAACCGGGAGACCGTCCGCTGTTAAGTTTGAGAGCCAGTTGCCGAAAAAACTGTATCTGAGGGATACCGCGCTCTTTAATGGTGTCAGAAAGCGAGCCGAGGTCAAGAGACCGCCAATGGAAAGAGGAAATCTGGATATCGTAGGGGAAGTAGGAATCTGTGCCGCTTGGAGCAGTCATATGTATTTCCAGTCGCGGAATGCCGGGATGTCAAACAAATCGCTGATTACGGTTTTGCCTTAGGTACAGCTGTTGCCTTTGCACCAGCAGGGGCAGTTTTGGCAGCCGCGGGCGTTGTCTTGGCAGCGCCTGCGGATTTGGTACTTTTTGAGCTTTTTGAACTTTTTTTACTTTTTTTCGTTTTTCCTTTTTTACCTTTCGTTATTTTGCGTGGCTCAGGATTGAACTCATCACGAATATTATTCAGCAATACGGTGGTTTCTTCCATCGAGGGGTCAGCTTTTTTTGCTGCTTCGAGGGTCTCTTTTGCTTCAGGCAGGCGGCCGGTTTTCATGTACAGTCGGCCCAGTGCATTGAGTGCCCGGGCATTGTCCGGCTTCAGTTCAATAGCTTTTTTATAAGAACCGGCCGCACTCTCATACTCTTTTTTAAAATCATAAATCAAGCCAAGCTTGTAGTGATTGACCGGGTCATCGGGGTTCAGTTCGACCGTCTCCTTGAGAAGAATCATGATTTCGTCATACTGCTTGTTTTTCACATACATCGAAATAAGCGCGGTACGCGCTTCACTGTCGTTTTTCTGAATTTCAAGCGCTTTTTTGTAGTGCAGAAGCGCCTTTTCATTGTCCCCTTTCTGTGCGTACAGAGCCGCAATTTCCCGATTGGCATCACCATCGTTCGGGCTATAGGTCAACACGGAGTTATATGAAGCAATTGCCAGCTCGCTTTCTTTGCTTTTCGCATATATCCGGCCTAACTTAAGATGGATATCCGGGCTTTCAGGGCGTACCTTGAGAAACGCCGAATACTGCTCCACCGCGTCTTGAAACAGGCCGCGGGAGAAGCGGATATCACCCAGTCGCAAGTGAGCTTCGGCGCCGTTCGGATTTACACTGATAGCCCGTTTGTAGGCGACAGCTGCTTCATCAATCTGTCCCTTTTTCTCATACAGTATCCCCAGATTGAGATACACGTCGCTGTTGGTGCTGTTCCGGTGCTCTGCCTCACGATAGGCATCGATCGCCTCCGCATCCTTTCCGGCAGCCCGGTATATATGCCCGAGCTTTTCGTATGAAAGCGTATCTTCAGGGCGCTCCTTGATTGATGCCTTGAGGCTTCCGATCTCTTTGTCAACTCCGCTCACGCCATCCTGAGTAGCAGGATTCTGGACGGCTTGGGCGAGTTTACTTTTACCGCCCAGCAGCAGATGATAATCTGTCAGTTTGGCATCACCCTTATTTTTGTAGATATCGGCCAGCATCAGGTGAATCTCACGATTTTGCGGTGCAGCGACTTCTCCACGTTTCAGCTGTTCAAGAGCCTTGTCCACCTCGCCCCGCTGCAGATAAATCGCTGTGATGCCGATATGAGCCGGTGCTGAAGCGGGATCGGCGACGAGCGCCCTCCGATATTCCTGCTGTGCCTTATCCGGTTGGCTCAGGGCGGTGAAAACCTCCGCCAGGCCGATAAAGATAGAAGCATCCGTTGTCAGCTCCCGGCCAGCCTCGGTATAATGGTAGGCGGCGAGCGGATATACTTTCTGGGTAGCCAGGATTCTGGCCATTGCCTTATGATAGTAAGGGTTTTGAATGGAAGCGAGACCGCGAGCCAGCTGGACTGACGCATCATCAGTCATCCCTTTCTGCGCATAGAGCAGGCCGAGATTGCCGCTGGCACGTGCGAATGAGGGGGCCTGCTGCAGAGAGCGGCGATATTCTTCTATTGCACCATCAAAATTACTGATCCGCTCCTGTTGCAACGCGTTGACAAAATGGGCAGCAGCGCCATCCGGGCACTGGCTGGTGATTTTTGCCTCTGCTTGGCGCATCAGTGCTTCATCACGCAGGGAGTTCAGCGTCCCGGCGATTTCGAGCGCTTCTTTGCAGGGATCGGAGCCTAAACCCCAGCTGAATCCTGTCAAAAAAAGCGTGGCACTTGCAAGCAACAGGTATGTTTTCAGGATCTTCATAATTGGGTGCTTCCTTGTTTTATATCTGTAGTGCGGCGGGATTATACACATAACGTGGCAATATTTCAACAATTTAGGTTCTCATCCGCCGAAACGCTTGATTATTAGGGCCGATTGTGGATAATAACGGTTTGTGATTAGCCATTATCCGCGGCCCTCGGCACGTTGCTGCACCCATAGGAACCAATGAACAGAGAACTGGAAGTGATGATCATGACCGCCAGCGACCTACCGACTATTCCGGTGGTTGCAACCAAGGTCATGCAGCTTATTGAGAGTGAAAATGCCACTGCGGAAGAGCTGTCAAAAGTGGTTGCCTCAGACCCGGCTGTTGCCGCCCGCGTACTTAAAATATCAAACTCCTCCTATTACGGCTGTCAGCGTCAGATACAAACCCTTTCGCATGCGATTGTTGTGCTTGGTTTTGGAACATTAAAGAGCCTGATTGTGGCAGCATCTGTCAAACAGGTGTATCAGCCCTACGGTCTTACCGAAAAAATGCTCTGGGAGCACTCCTTCGGGGCCGGACTGGCAGCACGCATCATCGCAAAAGAGACCCGTATGGCGAGCGAAGAAGAGGCTTTTCTTGGCGGACTTTTTCATGATATCGGCAAAATAATCATGAACAGTATGAACAGCAGCCAGTTTCAGGCTGTCATGCAGAGATGCTACAACGACGGACTCTCTTTTGAGGATGCCGAACGGCAGGTATACCCCTATACGCACGCTGAAGTCGGCGGGCTGGTCATTAAAAAATGGAACTTTCCCGACATGCTGATGCATGCGGTCTTGAATCATCATTCCTTTGATTTTGGAGAAGATTCGGATATGTTTCAGGTCAACCTCACCTGTGTGGTCGGCCTGGCTGACATGTTCTGTCATAAGGCCGGCATCGGCATACGTGAGCCGCACGACGGCTTGGACCTTCTCCACACAGTACCGGCACAGAAACTCGGTCTTACGGAACAGCGCCTGGACACTCTTTTGGCTCTCTTCACCGAAGCATATGAAAAGGATAAGAGCTTTTTTAACTGATTGCAGCACTACTGTGAAATAGTGTTATCGAGACCTTGAAAATTCCACTAAGGACACATTACCTCATGATCCGCACCATTCTCACCTACCCAAACCCCGAGCTCAAAAAAAAATCCGCCCCGGTAACAGTTATTACTGATTCGATCCGGGAACTTGTTCAGGATATGGCCGAATCAATGTACGCCGCTCCGGGAGTCGGGTTAGCCGCTCCGCAGCTCGGCATCCATCAACGTGTTATTATTATCGATATATCCGGCAAAAACGAGCCGCCCGATCTGATTGTCGCCATCAATCCAAAGATTGTTCATGCTGAAGGTGATGCCTATGAAGAGGAGGGCTGCCTCTCCGTACCGGACTATGCCGCCAATGTCAAACGTCGCGCGCGGGTGACCGTTAAAGCGCTCGATCTGGAGGGGGCTGAACGAACCTGGCAAGCCGAAGATCTCCTCGCAATTGCTTTTCAACATGAAATCGACCACCTTGACGGAATCCTGTTTGTCGATCATCTCTCCACTCTCAAGCGCGAACTGTTTCAGCGCAAAGCCCGTAAAGCGGCTGAGGAGAGAAGATGACCGGCTGGCGTACCATTTTTATGGGAACACCTGAATTCGCCTGTCCGACACTACAGATGCTGATCGAGCGCGGGGAGCAGATAGTGGCCGTAGTTACCCAGCCGGACCGGCCAAAGGGGCGGGGTCAGAAGTTGATGCCCCCTCCGGTCAAGGAACTGGCCGAAAAAAATGGTATCCCCGTATATCAGCCGCTCAAAGTTCGTAATTCGGAGTTTGTTGAGGTCATCCGTGAGCTGAAACCGGATGTTATTGTTGTCGTGGCCTTTGGCCAGATACTGCCGAAAGTCCTGCTGGAAATTCCACCATACGGCTGCATTAACGTCCATGCCTCGCTGCTGCCCCGCTATCGCGGTGCCGCCCCGCTCAACTGGTGCCTCATGAACGGTGAAACCGAGACCGGCGTTACCACCATGCTGATGGATGTCGGTCTTGACACCGGCGATATGCTGCTGGCGCGAAAAACCGCTCTGGATGAAAACGAAGACATCAGTTCGTTGCATGACCGCATGGCGACAATGGGAGCTGAGCTGCTGGCCGAAACGCTTGACCGGCGCGCGGCAGGTGATCTTGTGCCGCAGCCGCAGAATGACGCCGACAGTTGTTATGCGTCGATGCTCAAAAAAGAGGACGGCATCATTAACTGGCATGCTGACGCCCGTTCGATCCACAACCAGGTGCGCAGCCTGGCGGTCTGGCCGGTGGCGTCTACCACAATAGGCGGTCAGGTGCTGAAAATCTACCGCACCCGCATCGGCAGCGGTTCCGGAGAACCGGGAACTGTGCTGCAGGCGGCAAAAGGCCTCCTTGAGGTTGCCTGCCAATCGGGCAGCATCTTTTTACAGGAAGTGCAGCTGTCCGGAAAAAAACGTCTCGACTGCACCAGCTTTCTCTCCGGCTTTCCCCTCTCCGCAGGCACCCTGCTCGGCAATGACCACACTGAGGATGAGCACCAGTGACTGAAACCCCCAAAACAGCAGCGACTCCGCCACGCAAGCGGCTCTTTGTCACCCTGATGGGGGTAACCTGCCTGATCGTCGTGGCCGTTATTTTCCTCGCCTGGTGGATACCGAACCGTGGCCTGGCCAACATTCACCCGAATCTGCCGCATATTGTCGGCGTAATCATGGTGGTGCTTTCCGGGGCGGCGATTCTTGGCACCGGTCTGCTGGTGTTGACTACTGCGCTCGGCAAGGATATTTTTCTCACCCGCTTCATGCGTCTTGTGGTGATCAAGTTTCTGCTGCCGGTGATAGAATTTGTGGGGAGGGTGATTGGGCTCGACAAGGACAATATCCGCCAGTCGTTCATCGCCATGAACAACAGCCTGGTAACATCGCAGCGGATGAAGGTACGACCGGACCGGATTCTCGTGCTGCTGCCGCACTGCATCCAGTTATCGGACTGTGAAATAAAAGTGACCGGCGATATCCATAAATGCCTGCAATGCGGGCGCTGCAGTATCAAGGGACTGGTCGATGTCGGTTACAAATACAACATCGACATCTCGGTGGCTACCGGCGGTACGCTGGCCCGTAAAGTTATTGTTGAAAAACGTCCGAAGCTCGTAATTGCAGTCGCCTGCGAACGTGATCTGACCTCCGGGATCAAGGACTGCTACCCCCTGCCGGTTATCGGCATCCTCAACGAACGTCCCTTCGGTCCCTGTTTCAACACCGTTGTCGATGTGTCAAAAATTGATGCGGCGTTAAGTCAGGTCCTGGAGTACGAAAAAAATGTGGTTTCGAGCAACTGAACCGGCTCTTCAACTCACCCGTTCGCAAGCATTTCACGCAGATTTTCCACCACGATTCCCTGTGAGCCCAGCTCATCGCAGGTAACCAGTTCAACCCTGCCGTCCGGACGTAGTTTATAGCAGGCGCTGTCATCAGTCAGTTTCGGAAAGTATTTCCCCCCGACATCCTCGTAGAGATCGACACGGTAAAGTTCCTCTCCGTTTTCCCACTGCCACTCGCCACCCAGATTGAGTATCCCGTCGTTCTCATAGACCGTTGCTGCTCCGTTCGGATTGCGGTAGCCGACGTAATATTTTCCTTCCCGCTTGTCGTACACAGCTGCGTTCATGGGCCACAATCTGTCACCGACCACCTCACTGAAGGTCCGCCCCTGAATGAAAAACGACTTGTCAGCCCTGCTGAGAGGCCACTCAGAGGTCATCTTGTCGGGGCTGTGGGTGAGAATCGTAGACTCTTTTTGTAATACCGTATACTTCAGGCGGCGATAGTCGGTATGAACAACGCTCCGGCGCGTTGCAATATCATGAATCACAATCGCATCCTCAAAAGCCGACAATGCTTCAACGTAGCGTTGGCGACTCCAGGCCCTCTCAATATAATCGTTGATGTCGCCATACAGCACAGATGCCGCTTCAAACTCGTCGGAAGAACAGCCGAGTCGCTGCGGGCGCCTTTCACTATAGAGCGCCTGCCACAATTCTATGTCATGCGCGGTATCACCGCTGAAGACCAGTGACTCCCCCGCAGTGCGGAATTTCACACCGATGCCCGGCACCCCATGCCAGACCGGGGCATTTATGGCCTCAATGGTGAACCCGCCCGGATCGCGATAGATATTCCGGTCTTCTTCGTAAAACGTCGGTGACGAAAAGGGATAGAACTGTTCCGGCTCAACCCATTCACCATACTCCGGATCCTTGAAGAGCAACCGTGCCGTGCCGTTTTTTGCACTGATGACAATTTTTGCCTGCCAGGGGGGTACTGCTGCCCCCTGCGCATCGACAACAGCGGGCCTCGTGCCGCCGGCACCGGTATCCAGGGTGGCAATCCGGTATTTTGCCCGGGGGCCGAGTGTGTGAAAATCAATGTAATCATCATAGGAAAGATCAATGACCCGCTTTGCCTCGCTGTCGAGGCTGCTATAAAGGGCCGGACCGCTCGCGGTGCGCAAGCCATCGCTGATGGTCCCGGTGGTAAATACCTGAAGTTTACCGGTGATATCAGGCGCATAAAGGTTAAAGAGAGCAAGGTCGGTTAACCAGCGTTTATGGTCGTCGTGGCAATGAGTGATAATAAGCCCTCTTATGGCTTTGAGTCCATGACCGCCGATCTGCTGAAACAGGGGCGAACCGCAATCGACAAGAAAGCTGCTGTCACCGATGCTGATCTGATAACCGACACTTTTTCCCATAGCGGAAAACGGCCCATAATCTCCCAGTACCCGGACTAAAATTCCATCAGTAGCCATGTAACACCTCTCTCACTTTTCCGTCAGCCGCACAACTTTTTCCGGATCACACTCAACTACGACCGTCTCGGCTTCCGAATCCAGAGGGTTGAGAGAAAAAATGCCGACGGGTATATCTTTGCCCTTGACGATGACCCGCTCCTGGCCGAGAATCGAGACTCCCCGGAGCAACCCGGAAGCAATGCCTGGGCGCAGTTTTTCCAGCGTATACTCTGTTATCAGAATTTTTGCATTATATCGACGCGTCAGGCCTTCAACCCGAGCCCCCAGATTGACATGATCACCGATAACGGTGTAGTCCATCTTCTTTCCTTCCGCACCAATATTACCGACAATCGCTTCACCGCTGTTCAGGCCGATTCCGGAAAAGAGTGGCGCCCTTCCTTCCGCTTCCCATTTGAGACGTAATTGTTCAAGCCGCTTCTGCATCTCCAGGGCACACCGCACCGCCCGCTCGGCATGGTCATCCTGTTTCATGGGGGCGCCCCAGAACACGACTATCGCATCACCGACAAATTTATCGAGAATTCCCTCCCACTTCAGTACGATATCAGTCATCGCTCCCAGGTATTCATTGAGTATTGCGACCACTTCCTCCGGTTGATGATTTTCAGAATAGACGGCAAATTCTACAACATCTGAAAAAAGAACAGTTACTTCACGCTTCTGTCCGCCCAGTTGGGCCATTTTCGGGTTGCGGATCATCTCGTCAACCAGGCGTTCTGTGACATAACTGGAAAACATGGCCCTGATTTGACGAGACTGCTTTTCTTCGAACAGAAGCTTAGTTACCGTTTGTGTCGTTACAATAGCCATCATTGTTGTCAGCGGATAGATCAGTGAAAGCCAGATTCCTCCCAGGCAGGCTATTTCTGAGGCGATAATATACGCTGCCACGAACGAAAAGCCGACGACAACGCCGTTGCGAGCGGACAGCCGTGGCAAGAGAAGCGATAACAAAATAGAGGTAGACAGTATAACTGCCAGTTCAACGACACCGGGGCTTTTACGCATGAATCTGTTGGTGAGAATATTTTCAACAACAGTGGCATTTTTTTCAACACCCGGCATTTCTGCTGAAAACGGTGACACTTTTTGATCGTAGGTTGCCAGTGCGGAGGTGCCTATCAGCACAACCTTACCGGCCAAAACCTCACTTTTAACCTGGCCGCTCAGTAGATCAGCCGCGCTGATATAGGGAAAGCTCCCCTCGGGACCGTAGTAGTTGATCAGAACCCGGTTTGACAGGTCGGTCGGAATAAAACGCTCTCCGAAGCGTATATTTGACCCACCATACAGGCCAAGATCCTCCTGACGCAATCCCTGGGCCAGGCGAGCAATCTGCAACGCCAGTGAGGGATAGGCGTCATCTCCATGGTTGACCGCCATAATCTCCCAGCGCATGACGCCGTCCATATCGGGGTGTGACGTAACATGCCCCAGTGCGGCAGCAGCATGCGCAATAGCGGGTCGTGGTGGGAGTGGCCGCACTCCCTGAATAGCCCACTGTTTCCAGGGGATGCCCGGAACTGTTTTTACCTCCATAAAGGCGGCGTCCCAGAGCAGATCGTTCTGTTCCGCAGTCGGAGGAGCGGTGCCTTTGGCCACATCGGAAAAAGCCACCGGCAGCACGGCATTACCGGCAGCCTTGACAGCGGCTGCAAGTGCAGCATCTGCTTCGGGGCTCTCCGGCTCACTGAAAAATATATCGATACCGATTGTACGGGGGTGCCCGGAAGAAACCGCTTGCACCAGACGCGCTGTTACCGTTCGGCTCCATGGCCAGCGGCCATATTCTTCAAGGCTTTTTTCATCAATGGCAACGATGACGATATCATTCCGACGGGGTGACGGTCGCAGCTGTTCCCGCAAACGCATCCGCAGATCGTAGGTTTTGCTTTCCAGATGTTCACGGATAACGGCGGGGTCCTGCCACTGTGCGAGGAAAGCCAGCAGAGTAGCGATCAGGGCAACAATATAAAAGGGGCGGTTCTTCATTCGGTACTAAAAATTAACTCCGATGTTCACGGCGCCTGGTTTTGGCGGCGGCGGCTGCTGACGATCGAATTTCGGAACAACCGGAATCGGCGTTACTCCGACAGTGCCGTAAATAGCTACGCGCGGCACCGTATCAGGCAGCTTGATTTCTGCGCCGGAGGTGCTGGTATCACGCTTCAGCTTTTCCAGTTCTGCCGGAGAGAGCTGTGTGGGCGTCGGCATCGGCTGGCCAGCCATAACAAGAATCGTTTCGCCCGGCGAAAGCTTGACGGTTGCCGCTCCTTCCCCATCCTCCAGTTTACGTACATCAACGATCCCTTCGAGGCAGGTCACTCGGGTAAAGGCTTGACCGTTCAGGATGCCGACTTCAAAAAGGATCACCGTTCCCCTGGCCGCTGCAACAACCGTTGGGGTTTTGACTTCAAATTTCGTTTTTCCCACGACGGCGCGCATTTTGCCATCAAGCAGATTAAACAGGGACTTACCCCGATCAGTCCGTGAGTGAATAAACGTCTCGACACTCATACGGGACTTCTCTGCCAGCGTCAACACACTGTCGTCAATAAACAGGAGCTTGACCCTCCCTGCTTCAGGAGTTGCAACAGTATCCTGAAGCTCTATCCCGAGTTTCGGCTGCGCATCAAGCTTTTGTGTGCCCCGCTCGACCGTGGCTTTGCCACGCACCGCCACAACAGATGCCACCGGTTCGGCATGTGCAGCTACGACGGCAAAAAAAAGTCCGCTGCAAAGTGCTGTAATAAGTGATTTCATATCAGTACCTTCCCTGGAAGAGGATGCTGGTGATTCCCCTGGTGTATTCGTATTCAGGAACATTTGAAGAATTTATGGTGTGGTAATAACCTACCGAAACGCCTACCTGTTTATATGCCTGCCAGGTGAGAGAGGCAGAACCGGTAAACGTTGTATCCGAACGGAGTACCGTTGATCCGGCCTGGATGGCGTCATAGTCTATGCCGACCAGATCTGCAGAAACGTCAAGCAGCACTTTATTCGACAGAGAAACAGCAACTCCTGCCGTCCCGCGATGCGCGGTCGAACTCCAGGCACTGACATCGGCTAATTCCCGCTCGAATGAGTAGCCGAGGCACAGGTTGACGGTTTCAGTGATACGTTGGTTGTGGCTGAGCAAAAGGACGTGGGTCACGCCGTTCCGTTCGCTGTTGGTGGGATAGAGAGCTGAATTTTTGAAGGTCGAGTCACGAAAGGTGTAATCAAGTTTGGTCTCCATGCCTTCCTTGAGTGTTATCAGTGCGCCGGGTGTCACAGTAACGTCATTCATATACTGATTGCCGCCCAAAGAAATCGCCTCGAAGCCGCCGCTTATTTTTACCTGTACGAGTGGGGAAAGCTTGCGCCGGTAGCTGACGTCAAGGAGGTTTTGGGTAAGATTGAAGTCGGTTAGATTGAAATGAACTGTTTGATAGAGTGAATAACGACCGCTCAATTCCTGCGTGCTGTCACGGTACGCTGTGCCGTTGAGACCAAGATTGAATACTGCCCGCGTGTCGCCCTGCCGATTAACTCCAACCGGAAGCTGTACATTGTCGGCAACAAGCGGCACGTTGGAATCATACTGCAGACCGCTCATCAGGGTAATTCCCCACCGTTTACCGCCGCTCTGACTGCGAATGCCGGCAAGATAGGCCTCCGCCGCAGTTTTCATCACGGGATCAGGATTTCTGGCCAGCAGATTCTCGAAGTAATCGCCGGCTTCATCATACATGGTGCGTTTGTAGTAGAGTGTGCCCAATTCAAAGTTGATCCGCGGGTTTCCCGGTTCGCGGTTCAGCGCCGCTTTCAGGGCTGACTCAGCGCCCGGATCACCGGCCCGGTTGAGGGCGATGGCAAGATAGAGAGACGCTTCCTGGTCCGCAGGATGCTCGGCAAGGGCCGCGCGGAACTCTTCCTGGGCGAGAGCGACGTTATCGCCATCCAGCGCCGCAACACCACGCGCCATACGCTTTTCAAAATCGGCCTCGGTGGCAAAAGCGGAGGTTGAAAGACAACAAAGTGTACCAAGTAGTATCAGTTTTCGGAACATGGTTCCTCCTGCATTTTATTGAATGGTAGTGGTAAGCGTCGGAGAAAGTGAGATTACATTGGTATCGGTGGCAAGCATGTCATAGACTAATGCACCGATGGTAGTGAAAGCCTGAAACGTGAGCAACTTGAAATCACCGGCTACCGGTTTTGTTCCGTCTGCTACCTTCAGGTGAATAGTAATCGTGTCGGATGCGGAGAATCCGGCCGCTTCAATCGCGTAGACAGCCAATTCGGCAGGGGCTGTTGTCGTAGCGCGGATGAACGTAGCGCCCGGAAGGGCCTGATTTCCTGGTACGGTGCTTGTTATCTCCACTGTGGCGGCAGAGTCAACGCTTCCATCGGCTTTGAACGTCGGTGTGACGCCGGCTGGTACGGTAATCGACAGATTTATTCCGGCAATTCCTGCACCGCTGTTTGACAATGCCGCCGATTTAATGACTGCCTTGATGGTTCTGCTGTTCACCGCCGGTGATGATTGTGTGCCGGAGCCGCATGCTGACAGCAGTGCAATGGAAAGCAGCATTACCATACCATTTTGTAGCTTTTTCATAGTCCCTGTTCCTCCATAATACAAAATTTTTCTATTCATCATAATCCGATCACTCTACGCAACGTCACGATGGTATCCCCTAAATTTATCATTGTTTTATTGCCCGGTGGCTGCGGGATGCCATTTACCAGCGGAGAAACATTCGCTCCGGCGAACTCTTCAGGTGTCGGTGTCATCACCTTCATGGCGAAATTGAGCGATCTGAGGGCATCCTCCAAGGTTGGTTCCAGTTTTTGTGCGGCAGGAACAATTATTCCATCGGTTGGGCCAATCAAGACAACGGTCAGTTTGGGTGCCGAAATATTGCCGGCAGCGTCTTTGGCGTACGCATATAAAATGTTGTTGCCCCAGGTACGGAATGTGTATGAAGTCGGGGGCGTATTCATCCAGTCAGGATCAGTGGCAAGCGGCGGCACCGCCGTGTCTTTCAGCAGATACCCGGTCACGCCGGCTGCGTCGGTGGCACTCAGGGTTATCGCAACAGCCCGAGTTGGGGCCGTTGTCGGCGCAGTAAAGGTTGTATCCGGAGCGGTGGTATCGACAAAAATTACCGTTATGGCCGTTGTGGCGCTCTGCCCGTTGAAATTGGCAATGTCAGTCGGCGTGAAAGTCACCGACAGCGTCTGCCCGGCTCCGGCGTTCAGCACCGTTCCGGAAGGCGGGGTATAGGCAAAAGTACCGGCGATTCCACCTGAAGCTGCGTTCAACTGGGTGGCGCTTAACGCGGTGCCGGAATTTATGGCAGTCGGGTTTGCCCAGGTGATGACCGGGTTGGCTTTGTTCACAGTGACGCTCACCGTGCCGGTGGTAATGTTGAAGTTGGCCGAGTCATTCGGTGTAAAGGTGACACTTTGTGCGGCAGTTCCGGCAGTTGGTGCGGTTGTCAGTGTAGTGAAAGCAAATGCACCTGCCGGGGTCGCTGTGCCGCCGTTCAAGGTCGAAGCTGCCAGAGTTTGTCCGTAGGTGATGACGCTGGCGGTCGGCCATGAGATTGCGGCATCGGCCTTGTTGATGGCGAAGTTGCCGGCGGAGAGTCCTGATGCTGCGCTGTAGTTGGTGCTTGCCGCACAGTCAACCGTAGCGGGGTACGATCCGGCGTTGGTACCGCTTCCGCCACTTGCCAGTGTTGCCGTACCACCACCAAGGCAGGCCACCGTGGCAGTTTGAACGAAACTGTTATAGGTAACCGGTGTGTTGGTTATTGATGCGGTAGGTGATGGCGGGACGGTTGAAGTAAAGCTCGCGACAACAGTGCAATCCGCGGATACGGCATTGGTAGTGAATGTGGTACCAACCAATGAGCCTCCGCAAGTGCCGCCGACACTTGCAGAATACCCGGAGTTAGACGTTATTGTAAATGAAGCCGAAGAGCCTGAAGTAATGGTTTGCGGCGTTGATGGTGAGATAGTGCCATTCGCCCCTGCTGACGGGGAAACCACGGCAGTCGTGACCGGTGCAACAGGGGTTACACTTACCTGGGATGAAGATGCGCCCTCTCCACCGTTTACCACGGTATATACATCCAGGCCCAAGGGAAGTGTCCCGACAGTGACCGTCGTCACGACGGTATTGGTAGTAGTATCAATGACCGATACACCCCCACCCTGACCTGGCACATACGCCCTGTTAATCTGCGGAATTACGACAATTGAAGATGGGAGTGAGCCTACAGGTATAGTCTTGACAACGGCATTACTCGTCGCATCTATTACCGATACCGTATTGCCACTCAGATTGGTCACATACACCCTGTTTGTCTGCGGATCTACGGCTATTCCGCTAGGAGTAGTTACTCCAGTGATAGTCGTCACAACGGTATTGTTAGTAATATCAACGACCGAAATTGTATTATCAGAATAGTTTGTCACATACGCCCTGCTTGTCTGAGGATTGACCGCTACACGCGCAGACTGAAGCCCCACGCCAACATTGGCTACAACAGTGTTGTCAGTTGTATTAATAACATACACTGTGCTGCCACCCCAGCTTGTCACATATGCCCTGTTTGTCAGCGGATTTACAGTTATGGACGCTACAGCGGACATACCACTGATGGTCGCAATAATGGTATTGCTGGTAGTGTCTATAACCGACACCGTATTAGGGGTCCCGTTGGTAACATATGCCCTGTTTGTCAGCGGGTTTACCGCAACGCCATTTGGACCGGACAATCCGGTGATAGTCGCTACAACGGTATTAGTATTCGTATTTATGACATCCACGCTATTACCATAGACATTTGTCACGTATGCCCTGTTTGTCTGCGAATTGATCGCTACGTTAGTCGGATCATTCCCAGTAGCATTGATTGTCGCTGAGACTGTGTTGGTAGCAGTATCTATGACCGATGTGTTAAAGCTAACTTCGTTTGCCACATACACACGCTGAGTGCTGTCTGAAGCTGTTACGGTGTAATAATAAGTCGTTCCGTTCACCGCAGTAGTGTCGATGTAAGAGGTGGTGGTGCTTGATCCAACAAGCGTCCCCTGAACGCCGCTTGTTGTAGAACGATAGATATTGTAATAGGTTGCGCCGCTGACTGGATTCCAAGTGATGGTCGCCTGTGAGTTGCCTGGGGTGGCTGTGCCGATGATCGGTGCGGCGGGTGGTGGAATGGAAGGAGTTACGCTGTTGGATGCAGCGGAGGCTAGTCCGGCACCAACTGTGTTAGTGGCGGTAACGGTAAATGTGTAGGTGGTGCCATTTGCAAGGCCGGTGATGATATGGCTCAGGCCGGTTGTTCCGGCGTTACTGTCTGTACCGCCAGCTGGAGCGGACACGACGGTATAACCGGTGATGGGGCTGCCGCCGTCGGCTGGTGCGGAAAAGCTTACCGTAGTCTGGGTGTTGCCAGCCGCTGCAGTTACGGAAGTTGGTGCGCCGGGCGCGGTTGTGTAAAGTGTTGATGCACTATATGGCGCCGACCAGTTGCCGGCAATATCCTGGAATTTTACATAAACCGTCTTCACTCCGACTCCGGCAGCAAGATTCCATGCGGCGGAAGTCGCATAGGTTACGGCTGCATCGAAGGTCGTGCCGTCATTACTGAACTGCATATTCGCCACGCCATTGGCATCCTGCGCCGCAAGTGTCAACGTCACACCCTGGCTGATGGCAGTGGCGGCGCCGCTGTTTATTACTATAGCCGAAGGGTAGCCCAGTTTTTTTATCGATCCGTCGGTATAATTGTTTGCCAAAGTACCCCGTTCTGACCAATAAATCCCCGTGGCATCCGCAACTATACCAACCCCCGGCAAGCCGGTAAGGAGTGTCGTGACAGTGCCCCCGGTTTTTGGAATCGACTTCAGTGCTGTATACCCGGATTCCATCCAGTACACATTGGTGTCATCTATCGTCATAGAACCGTTATTCCAAGATGGTGCTGAAGTTAGATACTGTTGCCCCGATCCATCTTTGTTCATTTTACTGATAGTGCCGCCCCCGGTAAGCCAATAGACGTTCGTGGCATCAACTTTTATGGTGGTGGGGTAATCGCCTGTTGCCAGGGTAACCGGGTTGCTGCCATCCTGACCAATTTTGCCGACATTGCTGCCCATATAGCCTGCCCAATAGACATACGAGGAATCAATAGCAATTGATCCGTAACCGATTTTGACATTTGACACCAAAGAAACTTTTGTTCCCGTACCGTCTTTGGCAATTTTGTTTACGGCACTATCATTAGTACCACTCCAACCGGAGTAAGGGGTTCCCGTTTCCAGCCAATAGATGTTCGTGGCATCGACTGCCGCATTCATCAAACTACCGTTCATTCCGGTAACAAGAGTCGTTATCGCACCACCGGTTTTGGCGACCGATTTCAGGTAACTTCCGGAATTAGTCCCATCGGAATACGACCAGTAAACAGCGGCCTTATCCGATGCAACAACCGCCGGATAGGTCAGTCCGGTAGCAAGCGTGGTAACGTTTCCGCCATATTTGCCGACTTTTCTGATTCTGCCATCGGTGTTGCTATAGTTAACCACGTCGTTATTACTGCCCGCTTCGCCGAAGTAGACGCCATCAGCATCAACAACGACGCCCCGTGGATCCATAAGTCCGGAGGCGATGGTGAAAACGGATCGCGCCCCGGAAACAGGGGGTGCGGGAGGAGTTGTGTCGAGTGTGATTGTGGCGCTGTAGGGAATTGACCAGTTGCCGACGGCATCCTGGAACATAACCGAAACGGTTTTAAGTTCGTCACCTGCGGAAAGCGCCCAATCGGATTTGCTCGTCGCAACAGCTTCAGGGGTTGACCAGCTAGTGCCATTATTGGAGAACTGCATCTGGCTGCAACCGCTGCCGGCATCATTGCAGGAAATAGTCAAATTTATCGTTAATACGTTTGTGTAGGTTGCCGCAGGATTTATTGCAATAGTTCCCGTAGGGGCGGTGCTGTCCGAAGATGCAGGAGTAGCAGTGACCGTAGCTCCAACAGACCAGTTACCGGCTGCATCCGTGGCACAGACGCGGTAGTAGTAAGTAACTCCGCTGGTCAGGCTTGTATGAACAACCGGTTGACCACCGGAAATGTCAATCAGGGTTCCGTTAGTACACGTTGCTGCAAGTGCGTTTGCGGTGTCAAACACCAGCTTGTAGCCGGTAACACCCACGTTGTCAGATGCTGCGGTCCAGGAAAGAGAAACCTGGCCGTTACCGGGGGTTGCGGTGAGGGTGTTGTCACTTGAGGGAGCTGAGGTATCAAGATAGATGGATGCGGTAAACGGACTGGAGGCATTACCGACAACGTCAATGAACTTGACATAAACCGTTTTACTGCCATCACCGGCAGATAGTGTCCAGGGCGCCGATGCAGCAAAGGGCACCGGTGCATCGAAGGTCGCACCGTCGTTACTGAACTGCATCTGGGCTACACCACTGGCGTCAACGGCCGACAGTGTGAGGGTTACATTTTGAGAGTTGGTTAAAGAGGCTCCCCCGTTTATTTTGATAGCCACTGTTTCAAGTTTCCTGACCACGCCATCAGTATAGTTTGGTGCTGTACCCACTTCATTGAAATACGTTCCAGAAGCGTCTAAGGTAACGGTATACGGATCGTGCATGCCGGAGGCAAGGGTTGTTATGGGCCCACCACCTAGAGGCATCATCTTGACCGTGCCGTCAGTGTAGTTGTTGCCGGCAGTCCCCTGCTCCAACCAATAGATATAGCCGCCAACAGAATCAACAGCAACCCCACCCGGCGTGTTCAGCCCAGAGGCAAGTATTGTCGGTGATCCGCCGCTTTTAGGGATTACTTTTAATGTCCCCGGAGCTTCCTGTTGGGTCCAGTAAATATTATTCGCATCCTGGGCCATGATTGCGGCGTTGATACCGGACAAAAGCTGCGTGGACGAACTGCCCCCTTTGGGTGTCTTGTTCAGAGTACCATTAACACTGTATATCCAGTAGACGTCCGTGGCATCGATCGTCAGCGGTCCGCTGCCCCATTGTCCGGATGCAGGCCCCCAGTTTGTTACTGCACCACCGTTTACACTGACGCTGCCACCGGTACCATTAACAGCGTAATTATTGGTCCAGTAGACTCTGACGCCATCTGTCGCAATAAAGACCGGCCACTGAGTGGACGCTATAGTTGTTATTGCCCCACCATTTACCCCGATTTTCTTGATGGCGGACGCCGCATATTCGGCCCAGTATAAATTAATACCGTCAGTTGCGAGATAATATGGCGTGCAGAGTCCGGTCGCCAAAGTGGTGACGGCACCGCCAGACTTGGACACTTTCATTACACTGCCATCGCAGGATGGATAGTGCCCTGCAAAGGTCCAGTAGACATTTAAAGCATCGGTTGTAATGGCATAGGGACCTGTCGCCGACGTAATTGTTGACAGGAGGACGCCCGAGCCACCTGCAGTGGGCGGCGTATTGTCCACAGTAAAGGTGGCACTCGGCCCGGCTGCCGGAGCCAGATTGCCGGTCAGATCGCTGGCGGTGCCGGCCGCAATGGAAATGCCAAGGGTGCCGTCACCGGTTATGGACGAAAGGGTAACCGTCCGGGTGGTGCCGCTGCCAGTGACCGCGATTGAAGCAGTGGCTGATCCGGTGGTGTTGAGGCTGATATTGCCAGAGGCAACTGTAGCGGCGCTGAAGTTGGCATCAGCGTAGGTGACGGTGTAGGTGATCGGGCCGCTTTTGGTGAGAGTGGCTGATGGTGCACCGATGGAGATGGTGGGAGGAGTAGAGTCGGCAAAATTGGCCGCGATATTCAGGTTGGCTGTGACATTAGTCACCGTCAGCGGATTGGTCGTAGTTGTTGTAAAGCCCGCGCCGGTCCAGTTGACAAAGCTGTAGCCGGGATTGGCATTGGCAGTGACTGCCGTCGCACTGCCCCCGCTGCTGATGCCGGTCTGGCTGGCAGTGCCGGTCAGGGTGCCGGTGCCGGCAGGAGCCACGGCAAAATTCACCGAAAAGGTTGACCCGGCAAACGAAACTGGCACTGGCACGGCAGTCGTATCCGTGACAGTCATGGCAAAGATTTTTGCGAACTTGTTTCCGCTGGAGTCTGCGGCGACCGGTATCGTTTTTGTGGCGGTAAGGCCTGGGTCAGAAGCCACAAGCACCGGCGTACTGATGGCAGTTGCCGCATTTCCGGACATCTGTCCTGCACTGTCCAACTTCATAAGCCAGGCATCAATGACATACATTCCGGTGCCGATTTGCGTCTGACCGACCAGAATATAGCCACCGTCAACGGTTGGCTGCACCGCTGAGCCATAATCAAATATAGATCCGGCACCGCCATATGTGTGATTCCAGAGCAAGTTCCCGCTTGAATCGACTTTTATCAGCAGGGCGTCACGACTGCCGTTCACCGGAGTGGACCCAGCCATTATGTATCCACCATCAAAGGTCTTGCTCATGGAAGTGACAGCAGTATCACCATAGCTCTGCTGCCAGACAATCGCACCTGCAGCATCAATTTTGGCAATAAAGGTATTGTTACCGGCCGAATATGCCGGATTCGAGTATCCGGCAACCGTATAGCTGCCATCAGCGTTCTGCACAACCGAGGCTATTTCATAGGTATTCCCTGTTTTGCCGAATGCCGCTCTCCAGGCAATTGTGCCATCAGCATCGACCTTGTGCAGCACCGCTGATGTTCCATCACCACCACCGATAATGTATCCACCATCCGTGGTCTGAATTATTTTATCGGAACCACCGGCACCAAGATACTTCTGCCACTCGGTAGTTCCATCACTGGCAATCTTGACCAGCCAGAAAGAACCACCTGAGCCTCCAGCTGCAATGAAACCTCCGTCTGCTGATTGTATTACTGAAGAAAGTGAGTCATATACTGCGGTATCACTGCCAAAAGCCCGGTTCCAGATATGCGTGCCGGAAGCATCCAGACGCATCACCCAACCGCGACTCCCGCCATTGACATTGGCCCGTCCCGTTAGAATATAGCCGCCGTCACCCAACTGCTGAATAGAAGCAACCCATTCATCCGCTTTTTGATTGAAGTTATCTTTCCCCCCGTACTGCTTCTGCCAGGCGACCGTGCCATCGGCATTCATTTTCACGACCCAGTAATTTCGTGTCACACCGCCATTATATCCGTAGTTGCCGGCCATAACATAACCGCCATCGGCAGTCTGCTGCACCACTGAAGCCACATCTTCAGTGCCTATCGTTCCCAAACTGTTGGACCAGGTTTGCATTGCCGGAGGAGTTGAAGTGTAATTGGCGGTGATGTTTTTGGTTGCATCCATGGTTACCATGCAGACCGTGGAAATATTGCCGTTACAGGCAGAACCGTTCCAGGTATTGAAGTACGTTCCAGGCGGCGGGGTGGCGGTCATAGTAACGAGGGTACCCGATGGGTACGGGCCGCTGTTGACGGGAATAACGGTTACCGTCCCATTGACACCACCGGCGCCGACAACTCCCACAGTGAGAGCATATATATTGCTGTCAATGATCTGGACTGTCGTGCTGCTTGCCACATAAGCAAAGGTGCTGGCTGTATCTACGGCGACAGAATTGGCAGTGAGCATTAATCGTGAGATGGTATTTGTTGCACCATCAATGATGATCAGCGGGTTCGCGGCCGCATACACGACATTGGCACTGGTATTGATAGCAAGCTTGGCAGCATAGACCGGAAGGGTAGCGGTGGTATTGTCTACACCGTTGATCACAGTCAGAGCAGTGTTGTCGGCGACATAAATCTTATTGGTGACCTGATTTACCGCCACGACTTGTGGATTGGTACCGGCAGTAATGGTGACAGGAGCTGCCGTAAGGTCTGCACCGTTGATAACGCTGACATTGCTGCTGTTATAATTTGCGATATAAACCTTGTTGGCTGTTTCGTTGACTGCCAATGCAATTGGATATGTACCGACAGTGACCGTGGCAGCCACCGTATCACTGGCTCCGCTGATTACTGTCACCGTATTGCTGTTACCATTAGCCACATACACCATGTTTCTGGTTTCATCAACGGCAACTGCTACTGGAGTGCTGCCAACTGGCACCGTTGCCGTAATCGTTGTCCCGTTGATAGCTAGTAATGAGTTCGTGCCAGAGCGAGAGACATAGACCGAATCGGTCACCGTGTTCACCGCTATGCCGGTGACATTGCCCGACACAGCGCTGACAAATGTGGCAACATTCGTTCCACCGTCTATCTCCGTTACGCCCGGCAAACCTGAAAAGCCCGCGTGACGAGTGTAGATCTTCTTGTTGTGCGGATTGACCAAAAGACCGACTATCGGCTGGGTAATGGGTATCGTGGCAGATAAGGTATTGGTCCCACCGTCAATGACCTCGACGGTGGTTCCCCCGTTAGACGCAGTATATATCTTGTTCATGCTTGGGATAAATCCTACATAACTGGGATAAGTTGCGGCAATGCTCGTCTTAACCATGTGGGCATCGGCACGGTCCGGCAACAGCATGATGCTGAGCGAACAACAGAAAAACAGCAGAATTTCGATCAGAAAAGATGCGTGGATATTTTTTTTCATAAATTTCCCCTCTCCGGATTCAGCAATAGTTCATTTCAATTAGCCGCCACTTTGGGGATATTAATATACTTATAGAGCTAATTCAAATAAAATATAATTTTAAAAAGTAAATATGAACGTGATAAACTGAATTGACGCTGTCCCGTTCGAGCTGATATTATTCTAGATGTAGAAAAGAATAAAACATGCATTCATAATTTCTCCGGAGTATTAATTAATGGAAACCTCTTCTATCAGCAGTGCCGAAATCAGCGCAATCACTCTTTTCAAAGATATTCCGGAAGGTGAACTGATAAAGATTGCTCCCCGACTCACGTCGAAAACATTTCCCGCCGGTCAGACCATCATCTTCCGAGGCGATGAGGGTTATTCGATGTTCATCCTGCTGGAAGGGGCGGCCGCGGTCACGCTGATTAATGATGAGGGGGTGGAGTACACAATTGCCGAACTCGGCCCGGGGGAGGCTTTCGGCGAGATGGCGCTCCTCACCGGCGAACCGCGCTCGGCGAATGTGAAAGCAGTCGGAGAAACGACCGTTGTCGAGATCGGCCAGGATCATCTCAACGAACTGATGGATGCCTGCCCGGGGCTTAACCGGGCGCTTTTCCGGCTGCTCGCCAAACGCCTCGGTGCCATGGGCGTTCTGCAGAACACGCAGCATCTCGAACGGGTCGAACTGATCGCCTCTCTGATGACAGTGCGGAGCAAGCCGGAACGGGATACTTTTCCGGGAAGCACAAAATGGGCGGTCGAGTTTAACGCGACGCTGAAAAAGCTGGCAGGGGAACGGCAGCATGTGCTCGTGCTTGGTGAAGCAGGAACGGAGACAAAGCTGGCCGCCAATCTGATCCATCATTATGGAGAGGGTGGGGCGGGTCCGATGCTCTATCTCGACTGTGGTAACCCGCCCCCTGTCCAGCGTGAAAGGGCGAACCTGCAGGAACAGCCAAACGACTCCCTGTACAAGGAGGTGGCACAGGAGGGCGCGCTTTTCGGGCATACGGCAGAGTCGGGAAAATACGGCAAGGGCGACAGGATCGGGTTGCTGGATCTTGCCGGCGGCGGAGTGCTGCTGCTTGACAACATTGATCAACTGACGCAGCGGGTTCAGATCCAGCTGCTGGATGCTCTGGCGGCGGATACGGGGGCAAAAGGGAAAGTCCGGGTCATCGCCACATGTCGCACCCACGAAGGCGATGGCGATCTTGACCCGGCACTGCGCAGGGTGATAGCTGAGGCAACGGTGACCGTCAAACCGCTCAGGGAACGGAGGAAGGATATCCACGCGATAGCCCTGCTCTATCTTGACGAATATAATCGCAAGTTCAGTAAACAGACCACAAAGTTCAGCACCGCTGCCTTGAACATGCTGCTTGATCACTCATGGCCGCTGAACAGTCTTGAGCTTCGGCAGGTGGTGGAAAGAGCTGTTGCCAGCTCGCAACAGGAGAAAATTGATGCCGACCATATTTTCCTGAATCTTCCAAAGTTTGCCATGACCGGCAAATTCAACCTGCTCAAGAGCGCGCGACTCGACGCTCTGGTCAGAAACAGGTGGGTTCCTCTCGGGCTGAAAATGGTCTCCGTGCCGTTTATACTTTTTCTGATGATAGTTACCCTGATCGGGCCCGAAAAACAGAATGTTGCCAATCTGATCGTCTGGTCGGTCTGGTGGCCGTTTCTGATCTTCTCAATCGCCTTCACGTCACGAAGCTGGTGCGCGTACTGCCCGCTTCCGGTTATATCCGACGGCGTCTCGTCGTTTCGCTCCCGCTTCAGCCCGGTTCCGGTATTTTTGAGCAGATACGGGGTCTGGTGCGGAGTTATCGGCTTTGCGCTGATTGTTGCGGTGGAGCATCTGACTCATATGTTTACCACCCCGCGTGCAACCGCTCTGCTGCTGCTGTCAGTCCTCGGCGGCGCGGTGGTGACGACGCTGCTGTACGGCAGCCGTTCCTGGTGCAAGCATCTCTGCCCCCTGGGGAGCATGCTCGGCACCACGGCTTCCCTGTCGATCCTTGAAATCGGGAGCAATCCCAACGTCTGCTCGACCCAGTGCCAGACGCTTGATTGTATCAAGGATAATAACTGCCCGATGGGACTGCATCCGTCGTCAGCGGCGCTCACGAGAGAATGCGTCCTTTGTCTCGCCTGTGTCAAAAGCTGTCAGCATCACTCAGCGCGGCTGAACCTCCGTATGCCCTGGCAACAGATGATCGCGCGCGGAAAATGGGAGTGGAGCGTCAGTATCAGCGCCCTGCTCATGGTCGCCATGGTGCTTGCCGTCAGGGGAGCCGAATGGAGTGCAGCGGGGCGCCTGCTCGGCAGGGTAGTGCCGGATCTCCCGGCCCTGCTTCATGACACTGCCGTCCTGTTACTGATCGTCTCCCTGTTTCTGGCTGCCGCCGCCATGGCAGCGGGGTTTCCGTTCAGCGGCAACTGGCGCAAAAATTTGCAGATATCCGGCTATCCGTATCTTTTTATGGCGTTTGCCGGACTCTTCAATCTCTATTTCTATGAATTTGTTCATCATGGCAATCAGCTTGGCGTGTGGGCACTGCAGAATCTTTCTCTCGACCGCTTCATTCCCGCAGAGTGGGTGACCCCGGAGTTGGGCACGTTGCAGATCGTGTTCCCGATCATCTCTATTCTCGGAGGAGCCGCAGCCAATTACCTGCTTGGCAAGCTCGTCCGGCGGGAGTCGCTGCCGCAGTTTCTGCTGCGGAGCAACCAGCTGCTGATAGCAGTAACCGTAGTTCTGTATGTTCTGATGTTCTGGTGAAACCTCATTCTCCCGCAACCACAAACAACCGGTCAAACACATCGCGTATTTTGCCGGTTATCTCCTCGTAATCACATATCAGGGCGGCGCCCGGATTCTTCAATGTGGGATCGTAGCCCATGCGGCGCGCCAGTTTGTTCAGGTAGACTCTCGTTCCGGAGAGGTCATTGGCCGAATAGTCATGGATGATGCGCAGGCGGTTTTCGAGTTTGCGGAGAAATTTGTAACCGGCCAACAGCGTCTCGGCGCCCCCCTCCGGGATCAGGCCGAGTGTACTGATTTCTTTCAGGGCGACGACGGTACTGGGGCTCCGCAACTCGGGAGAGTGGCACCCTTCTTTCAGTTGCAGATATTGCACGGCAAATTCTACATCCACCATGCCGCCGCGACCGGTTTTTATGTTGTAGTTGCCATCGGACTCACGGGCCAGCTCGTTCTCCATGCGCATGCGCAGACGCCGGATCTCCCGCCTCCCCTCTTCGTCAATGGTCGTACCATAAATAGTGTAGTGGATAATATCGTGAAGCTGGTCGGCCAATGCCTCATCACCAAGTACCACGCGGGCTTTGGTAAGCGCCTGACGTTCCCAGACCTGGGCTTCCTTGCGGTGATACTCAAGAAATGAATCGAGCGAGGTAACGAGCGGGCCGGAATTCCCTGACGGCCGCAAGCGGGTATCGATCTTGTAAACGAATCCTTCACGGGTCTGCATGGTCAGGATCGAGATTATTTTTTGGGCCAGCTTGGCAAAATATTCGTGATTTGAAATCTGTTTTTCACCGTCGGTTGTCCCCTGATGATCGTAGACGAAGATGATATCGAGGTCCGAGTGGTAGTTGAGTTCGCCACCGCCGAGCTTACCCATGGCGACAATCGCCAGATTTGCCTGGACAGCAGACCCTTCCCGGTGCCAGATCGGGCGGCCAAAGCGTCCCAGTTCCGCAACTGCCAGCTGAAATGCTGCAACGAGACAGACCTCACCGAGCAGACTCAGCTGCTCAGTCACTTCCCCCTGCAGTAAACGACCATGAATATCGTTCAGGCCGATGCGCAGAAATTCCTCATTGCGGTACCGTCGCAGTATGTTCAGGTGGTCCTCAAAATAGTCGCTCTGCTCAAGCAGCGCGTCCAATTCCTCCAACATCATTTCCTTTGTTTTAATAATGGATGAGCCGCTGCGCGAAACGAGGCTGTCAAGCAGCTCCGGATGGCTGATCAATATTTTTGAGAGGAATTCAGACATGCCGAACAGTGATGCTAGCAGTTTGATCGTGGCTCTGTTCTCCGCCAGCAGGGCATAATAGGAAGAGCGGGTGGCAATGACTGTCATGAAGCGTTCCAGATTGGTAAGTGCCAGGTCCGGGTCGTATGAATCAAAAAGTTCCTGCACCAGCAGCGGAGCGATTTTTTCCAGGATGCGCCGACTCCGTTCGGTCAGATTCCCTCTCGCCGGACCTCTCCGCAGCGAAATCAGGTTTTCGTAGGCCCGATCGACATCTTCAAAGTGCCGTTCGGCCAGCATATCCTTGACCAGATCGGCATCCGCTTTGGGATCGAGAAGAAAAAGCACCTGCGGGTGAATGTCCTGCTCCAGCTTTGCGTCGCGGGAATGGAAGAGGGTGCCGTAGATGAATGATACAAAACTGCGGTGCTCTTCCAGTACCGCGCGAAAACGCTCCAGGCCGTTACTGCGCAGATAGCCGCTCCGCCGTGACAGCGCGAGCATCTCCTCCTCCTTGGGCGGCAGATTGTGAGTCTGGCGTTCCTGCACTACCTGAATACGGTGTTCGACTGAACGGAGAAAACGATAGGCATCACGGAGCTTGAGGTGGTCATCCGCGCCAAGCAGATTGGCAGCGAGAAGTGTGTCGAGGGCGCGCAGTGAATTACGCTCGCGCAGTTTCGGGTTTTTACCGGCATAGACGAGCTGCAGAGCCTGGATGAAAAATTCGATTTCACGAATCCCGCCCCGCCCGAGTTTGAGATTTATTTCGCTTTCACGGGAACGGGCCAGCGATGCATCAATTTTCTGCTTCATCTGTTTCATATCCTCGATCAGGTTGTAATCGAGATATTTTCGATAGATAAACGGCTGCAGCGTTTTGAGAAGCTGCTCACCGAGCGCCAGCGAACCGGCAACCGGCCGCGCCTTCAGCATGGCGGTGCGCTCCCATGACTGCCCCCACGATTCATAATAGATTTCAGCAGAGCGGAGCGACACCGCCATATCGCCCGATTTCCCTTCGGGGCGGAGTCCGACATCGACGCGAAAGACGAAACCGTCCTCGGTTACCTGGGACAACGCCTTGCTGATCATCTCTCCCAGCTTGTTGAAGAAGGCATGGAGCGAGATGACCCCTTTTCTGCCGCCGGAACTGTTTTCTACGCCCGCAGTCTCCCCTTGATCCGACTCATAGAAGTAGATGATATCTATATCGGAAGAAAAATTGAGCTCCCGTCCCCCCAGTTTGCCCATACCGATGACGGTCATCTCCGCTTCAAAGAGCGACGCGTTGTCCCCCGCCAGTTCCGGGGCACCGTGGTCGCGTATCAGGCAGCGCCGACAGACCTGATAGGCGACCTGCAGTGTAGCCGAGGCCAGGTCGGCAAGCTCCCGCATCACCTCTTCAAGCGGAGCCAGTCCATTCAAGTCCCGTGCGGCAATGCGCATAATTTCACGCCGTTTGAAACAGCGCAGCGCCTTCTGCAGCGCCGCAAAGTCGGTTGATTCGTTTACTGTTGCCGCTACTGCAGCGTACATATCTTCGGCAGAACGGCAATGATCGATGCCGTTTTCAAGAAACAGCCAGCGTACGATATCGGGGGATTTGTACATGAAGTTGACGAGAAACGGTGAGGAACCGCAGAGCATAATACAGTGGGCAAGGCGTTTTTTACGCTCCGCCAGTTTGTGCAGGTCTTCGGGAGAGATGACGCCGGTCAACCGCTCAAATGAGTTGAGAGCCTGATCAGGAGAGGGGCTTTTTAACGCAGAGATAACGATGCGGTGGAGTGTTTCTACGGTGAATACGTTCCGGAGCAGCAGAATGTTTTCAGCTGCCCGGCTGCCGTACTGATACCCGTGTGACTTGAGAAACAGGGCCAGCTCGGGGAGCCGGTGATCTGCATCGGGGAGGGCGAGAATACGAAGGAAGTCGAGAGAATACCGATCAATGTGCATGTCAGATTCCTGATACTTTGCGCAGACCGTTGCAGTAATCACCTTTGACAATGCCGTTTTCGGTAATGATTGCGTTGATATACCGGGCCGGAGTGACATCGAACGCCGGATTGCGGACCCGGACCCCCTCCGGCGCAATGGCAATCCCCTTGATATGGGTCACCTCGCTGAAGGGGCGCTCCTCGATCGGGATCCTGCTGCCATCGGCAAGAGAGAGATCGAGCGTTGAAACCGGTGCGGCGACGTAAAAGGGGATATTATTCTCTTTTGCTAGCACCGCAACAGTGTAGGTGCCGATCTTGTTCGCGGTATCACCATTGGCGGCGATCCGGTCGGCGCCAACGACGCAGCAGGTAATCTCGCCACGATTCATGAAAAAACCGGCCATATTGTCTGAAATCAGTGTTGTCGGAATCCCCGACTTCATCAGCTCCCAGGCGGTCAGACGTGCCCCCTGCAGCCAGGGTCGGGTCTCGTCGGCAAAGACCTGGATCTTTTTACCCGCTTCGTGAGCGGCACGGATAACGCCGAGCGCGGTGCCGTACCCGGCTGTCGCGAGCCCCCCGGCATTGCAGTGGGTCAGAACCGTAGCACCTTCGGGAATCAACGTGGCGCCCCATTTGCCGATGTTTTTACAAATGGTCAGATCCTCCTGCTCAATCCGGATCGCCTCTTTTTTCAGCGCGTCACGGATCTTGTCGAGTTTTTTATCGCGATGCGCTTCCGCGACCCGCTTCATCCGTTCCAGTCCCCAGAAAAGGTTGACCGCCGTCGGGCGGGTGCGCCCCAGGACGTCGCAGACGTTATCGAGCTGGCGGTAGAAGGATTCATGGGTATCGGCGATGATCGACCGCGCTCCAAGGGCAACCCCCATGGCGGCGGCTACGCCGATGGCGGGCGCCCCACGGATGACCATCCCCCTGATCGCTTCGGCAACCGATTGAAAGTCGGTGTAGGTGTTGTAAACCTCTTCCCCCGGCAGACGGGTCTGGTCGATCATGACAACGGCGTCATCAAGCCATTCGATGGTGCGGAAGGACATGGCGGAACTCCTTTAATTTTGAGTACGGAAAACCTAACCACACTATCAATAGTGCTGTCAACAGTGTTATTCAAGCAACAGGGAGAGATACATTTTCCTGACAGTCGTGATGGTGTTACGTGAGTTTAACGTTTATGCCGAAGCGATAAGGCACCACCGCCACACAGGAAGTACATGGATTGTGCAGCCATTTTCCCGCACGGTTTCCTCTCCCTCAAGCGTGAGGATATAACCTTCCGACAGGCCAAACTCTGTCATCGCCTCCATTACGCCGGCGATCTCCCGTTTTCTCGTAGTCTGATCGTTCATGGCAGCGGTAACCTGGATGGCAGTTGTGACCTTACTGTTTTCCATGATCAGAAAATCGCATTCTTTTTTGCCTTTCCAGTAATAGCACTCACCGCCGCGCCGCTTAAGCTCGGTCAGCACAAGGTTTTCCAGTAGCTTGCCGATGTCTTCCGAAAATTTGAATGAGACAGACTGTATGAAGCCGGTGTCGATACTGTATATCTTGCGCGGGTAGGTTAGTTGCTGCCGCACCGAATAGGAAAAATGTTTGACTGTTAAAAAGAGATACACGTCTTCCAGGTAACCCAGATACTCCTCAAGCGTATGCTGAGCCGTACCAAGAATCGGTGATAACCCTTTTGGGCTGAAGGGAGAGGTGGCATTACTGATGAGATAATGCGCGGCAGCTTCATAGCGGGCTGTCTGGCGTATCGGATAGCGGCGCAGCACGTCTCTGGTCAGGATAGAGTTATAGTATTCCTTGAGTAGAAGTGTCTTAAGCTTTTTATTCGGTTCGCGAACGACCTCGGGGAAACCGCCCTCTTTCAAGTATTCATTAAACTGATGCAGCAGTTTTGGTTTGTTGGCCAATAGGACATGTCGCTCAAACCCCTTATTCCAGCCGGATGCAATAAGCGCCTCACGGAACGAGAAGGGGAATATTTCTGCTGTCAGAGTCCGTCCTGTCAGGAGGGTGGCGTAATCACCTTTGAGCAGGGAAGAATTTGATCCGGTGATGACCATCTTGATGTTTCGTGGTCCGTCATACAGTTTGCGAAGATCTCTCTGCCACTGGCCCGCTTCCTGTATTTCATCGAGGAAAAGGTACAGGCTTTCGTCAGGATTCATCAGCTCAAGATACTTCTCGTACAGAGTTAGAATTGAGATGCCGGTAAAGGCCGGGTCTTCCAGATTCAGGTGGAGTATGTTGCGCGGAGGAACGCCTTCATTCAGGAGACCTTGAACAAGCAGATGCAGGATAGTCGTTTTTCCGGAACGACGGACACCGGTGATGGTGAGTATTTCTTTCCGCTTCAGCAACTCTCGGATAAGGTCAATGTCTTCACGTTCAACAGCCTGAAGCCAGTCACTCTCGTTTTGCCACCAGGGATTCCAAAATGTGATTGACTCAAATAGATTCATTATGCCGCTCCTTAAACCTTATAATAGAGCATTATATGTAGTCACGATGTATATGCAAGCTAATTGTGCAGCCAGGCGCGGTATTGGAAAGGGATAAAAAAGATAAAAGCGGATAACAGCAAAAACAAAAAGTTTTTTTGGTAAAACCATATCGGTTCCGACTCGCCCAGGTTGGGCTGAATGAAGCTTTGGCAAATGCTGCCTTCCCTCAGGACATACCAAAAGTGCATTGCAAAGAAATCCGACACCAAGTCGTACACAAAACCACCCTTCAAAAGCGGAGTGTGATAATGGCCCCGGAAGCCCGCCCACAGGGGTTTAAGAGGAAATGTATGTTTGAATATTGCTGTGCCAAATCAGATATCCACGATTTTCACCGGTGGTTTATATGAGATAGGCTCCAAGTCCCTGTCGGAATTTCTTACATAAATGTAGCCACCGTTGGAAGCAGAAATTTTTTTTAAATAATATTAAATATTTACAATTTTGGCACAGCCATTGCTAATAAAAATGGCACTAACGAATTAAACGAGCGATTTGCGGATCGCATAAAAAAAGTATGGAGGAAAAGAAAATGAAATCGACATTATTGGCAGCAGTTTTGGCGGTTGGTTTAATAGTGGCTGGGATGGTTGTTACGGCTGGTGCGACTGAATGGACTCGTCATGATGAGAGTTGTAGTAATGGCGACTGCAAAAATGGAATCGTAACATCTTGGACATCTGTGTATGATTTTACTCCTGATGTTACGTTGGATAGCAAAGGAGATAAGGCCACTGCTACGTTTTCAAGTCTCCCTGGTTTTATTCCCGGAGTGGACACCCTAAGCAGTTTAGAATTCATCGTTACCGTGGAAGATGCAAAAAATAAAAATGATAAATATACTCTTAGCTCACTAAAGTGGAACACTCCTAAAATAAATCCAGACACCAATAGCAATAATCCTTTTTCAACTGCAACTACGGTGAATGGTGCCCATTCTGCTGATGTTATTGCAGATTTCCAAAAAGATGGAATTCTTGGTCTTGATATCAACTGGGCAGGTGGCGATTTTATTGTAATGTCTGTTGAAGCAATTGCAACCGGATGTGACATAAATATTGCAGCCCCCGTCCCGGAACCCGGTACCATGATGCTCCTCGGAATCGGCATGCTCGGAATGGCAGTATACGGCAAGCGTCGGATGAACAGGGAAGCATAGTCACGCAATTGATCGCTTTACCTCACAAACAACACAAAAGGGCGGTGCCATTCAGAGGCGCCGCCCTTTTCACTTTTCCACGACCCATCCGGACCATGTCAAATCGCTGGTGCTTGAATCAGAAAGAGTTACGGCTTCCAGCTGAACGTTTCATTCACCTGCATCCGCTTGAAAACGGTCTTGAGGTTGCGCTTTTTCAACGCCTGCTCAAACGCCTCCGGAGTGCCGGTCAGGGCAGCGTATGTGCCAAAATGCATCGGGATGACCATCTTCGGGTTGACCAGTTCGACTGCGGCAGCTGCGCTCTCCGGTCCCATTGTCATTTTATCTCCGATGCAGGTCAGCATAACGTCCACATTGGCTACGTTACCTATCAGCTTCATGTCGCTGAACAGATCGGTATCACCGGTATGATAGATCGTTGGGCCACCCGCAACAGCAATAACAAACCCTCCTGGATTACCTGCGTAGGCTATGCTTTTTGGCGGACCTGCCTTATCTTCATATTCCAGTGAGGAGCTATGCACCGCATGGGTAAAAGTCACTTTCACCTCACCCTCAAGAAGTATCACCGTTCCACCTGCGTTGCCGGCACCGGATGGGGCAGCCTGTTTAGCCGGGAAATCAGCATACTTGACCAATGCTTTCATCAGGTCATTGCTGGCTACCAGCTTGGCACCGGTTTTTTTGGCAATCTCAACGGTATTGCCAATATGGTCGCCGTGGGCGTGGGTCAACAGGATCTGATCAGCCTTATCGAGACCGGCCAGCAGCTCTTTTCCTTTGGGGTTGGCCGGATTAGCGAGCCAGGGATCGATCAGCAGAACCTTGCCGGTCGGTGTCGTGATTTTGAAGGCAGAATGGCCATACCAGGTGATGTCCGTTGTGGTGGCTGCAAATGCAGTCAATGGTGAAAGTGTCAGAGCAGTAAGAGCTATCAGTGCACGCGCGATCCGTTTCATGGTGAAGACCTCCTCGAATACGTTTGTAAATAACAACTGGACAAATTCTATCCTTTTTGTTTTTTCACGTAAACAGGAAATTACATCTCCATAATCACCGGTAGTATCACCGGTCGCCGCTCGATGGTCTTTTTGCAGAAGCGCCGCAGCGCCTGGTGGACAGTGGTCTTCACCTCGTCAGAATCGCAGCGCATTTCGGTGTTGATTTCATCCAGTTCAAACGCCACCACTTTGTGCGCATCTTCCATATATTCCTGACTTTCATCCTCGAAGACAAAACCGCGCGACACAATATCAGGGCAGTAAATAATGGCGCCGGTCGTCATATTAAGCCCGATGTTGACGATGCTTGCGGTCCCGCAGCACCATCCTGCCGACGTCACCCACCCCTTTGCCATCGACAAAAAATCGGCCTGATTCGATATGCTCGACAATCGCCGCTGTGTCGGAATAAAAGTAAACAACCTGGGGGGGCGGGGACTGGATACATATTTGCCAATTAATATGGATGACCCCAGAATTGCCCCCGATCTCTAAAAAAACGGGCAGGTTTTTACAGGGAGCTATTGGAGGCAGTTTTGATGCAGACAGAATACCGGGCGGGTTTTGGAATAACCTGAAGAACTGGCTGCATGTGCAGCTTTGCAATGCCAGCAGTCCGTTAATTGTGATGGCGCTTGTGGAGATTGGCAGAATTACGAATGGGCGGTTAGGGGGTTAGCATTATTAAATTGGGGATAATTTCCCCGGAATTACGGTGTCTCTCCCTGCATCACAACAACTCTGCTTTCTTCTTCTATAATTCGAAACATCGTGTGCCCAGTTGCTACCTGAACTGCCTTCTCTTCTGCCGATGTGTCGTCCTCGGTCATCTCCACCGGAGCCGTTTCAATCGGAGCAACGTCTTCGACAGGTATATCAGCCTGCATATCTGCAACTGCAGTTTCTGTCGGATTTATATTCATCTCTTCTTTTGAGACCAGGAAGTCGCTTTCATGAATATTCAGAGTCTGAAGAGCCTCGTACTGGTATTCCGGCGGCGCAACCGACTGTACCTTAAGCCGGTCAATGTTCACAGTTTGAAGTGAATCCATCACACCGTTGGCCGGACTTCTGCCAACAACAGTTTTTTGCAACTGATCCAGTTCCCGCTCCCGCTGGGTTGTTGAATACGGCTTTACTGAAGATTGTGGCTGTACATTCGCAACAATAGCTGGACGTGTAAGTCGGCGACGCTCCTCTGCAAACTGCTGCTGAGGATCACCTGCAGCCTGACTGGCAGCAACTGCGCAGAGCAGAAATACGGAATCAACGTAGAATATGGCTGGTCGCATACAACAGACACCTTGTAAAGTGACTACCGGACCCGCCGAAACGGGTCCGGAAAAAGACAAGCATCGGATTATTTTTCTCTGCTGAAATATATTGCCTTTGATTGATTCCAATCTGTTGGCGTCCCCGCAAAAAAATTCGCATCCGTTTCTGTTGAACCGTACATCGAAGACACGATACAAACTTTGCCGCTTGCGTCAAGAACAGCTCCGCTATGTGCGGTTCCAACCACATTGACATTAGCGCTCCAGGTGGCACCATTATCGGAACTCTTATTAACAGTTATACGTCCGTCAGGTCCCCAGTTGACATAATGGCCGACAACCGTGATTACCTTGCTGGAATTGACCGTGATGGATGGATACGTGCCATATACCGTCGCATTAGGTGTAACCGGTCGCTTGGTCCAGGTCTTGCCGCCATTAGTTGTTACGGCAACCCAAATGCTTAATGATGTTGGCGTAGATTCTTTGTAGGCTATATAGATATTATTTGCGTCATAAACGGCTATCGAAACATTATCACTCGCATTTGGCGAGATCGGTACACTTGACCAGGTTGAGCTGCCAAAAGATTTTTTGTGAAATGTAACGCTGTTGCCTACATAATCTACTGCATAAATGTTATTACTCCCGTCAATCGCGATGGCAAAATTATTCCAGTCAGCCCCCCACGGCAGAACAACAGGAGTCCCAAAGGTTGACTCTGCAGAATTTGCTGATGTATAGTTCAAGCCGTCAGAGGCACCAAAAAACAGATGGAGGCTGCCATTGGGCGCTGCGACAATCTTGGTTATCCACGGATCCACTGTTTGTGTGCCTGCGATGACGACGGGAGCACTCCAACCCGCCCCGGCAGGGCGATCAGCAAAAAATGAGTACATGAGTCCTTCTGTATCGGCCCATGTGGCAACAATAAGGTTCTTGCCGGTATAAAGTGGATCTTTGACTTTTACTATGCGTGGCTGTGTACCGGTTGCTGACAAGAGAGCCGGCACTCCCCAGGTTAAGCCTCCATCTGTACTCCGCACAATCCTTGCTTCGCCGTTTGTACCATTGAACGCAACATAGACATTATTTCCATCAACAACAAGCTGCCTATTGTCGTTAATATCATCCATAAAGCCATCTGCCACCTTTGTCGACTTGGCACCCAGATTGAATACCGGGACCGCTGGCGTTGCAGCTAACGCCAGAGAAGCCGTCAACATAAGACCTGTCACAATTACTGCCATTCTTTTTAACATATTTTCTCCTTTAACATAAAATTCTGTGCTCAGCACAGATAGCGTGTAATTCAAGCAGATATAAACAGTAATATGGTGATGATGCTCTGACCATTAAAAAATTTCTTCCCTTGCAGGTCGGCCGAACAATTCTAATTAAAGCAGGCGACGGTTACTATCATACTCAATTTATTAAAGCAACTATAATTGCAACCAAAAATAGAATTTATTCATAGGCCATCCGGTGCAGCCGTTCTACCAAGCTTTGGGGGGGGGCTGTAGAGTTCTGGGGACATAATTTCGGAAATGAGGGAGTGTTACGTGTCGCATTATTTGAGGCTCATTGTTACGAGGGAGTTCTGGGAACACACACGGTTTTATGAAACTTTCAGAAAATGTCACCCCCAATAAGCTGTATCGTGGGGACCAAGGGCAATGAACTTGATGGTGTCGTCAAGACTGTCAGGACAGTCTGCACAGAGGACAATGGCATCGTCTCCCTTCTTTCGGCAGGTTGCGCAGTAAAGGAAAATAATCAGGAAATTGCGTTTGACTGAGCAACTGTAGAAACCACGAAAGTTTCCTTTGAGCGGTTCACCCAGAGCCACTGGACTTTCGCAGATCATAGTCACTTTTTTTCGGACAGCTTCTTTTATTGAACTGTGTTTTTTGAGAGAGGCAGCAAAATCATCACTAAAAACAAGATTCATTTAAAAACCTCATCATAACTGAGCCAACTGACGGTACCTGCTTTAACTCGTTCAATTGTGCTTAGAAGTGAATCAGAAAAATCAGGGTCTGCCAGTATCGTTTCAGTAGGGTCATTTTCCTTAACCCGCTTCAGCTTTAGAGCGAATTGGGTAAAGACCTCGGAAACCGTTGTTCGCTGGGTTTCAGCATATTCTTTGATAAAGTCAATTAAGTCGGCGTCAAGAGTAAGGTTGATTCGAGATTTTTGCATAGCGCACCTCCTGGATGTTACATTATGCGCATGACATGCGTCTTGTCAAGTTAGGTCATCACACCAATCAGTTTCTTGCTTGCCACATTTCCAATCATTGAGTACATTGATGTCACTGCAATCACTGGAGGCACTCAAATGGCTAGTATTACTGTTAGAAATATTGATGAATCATTGAAAACCAAACTTCGTCTGCAATCGGCACAGCATGGCTGCTCGATGGAAGCTGAGGTGCGCAATATTCTGCGTCAGGTTCTCTTGCCGTCCGCAGCTCAGTCTGATTTTGCTGTTCGTGTTCATCAGCGCTTTGCTGCTTTGAATATGGATACCCTGTCGATCCCGTCACGTCAGGAAGTACGTACTCCCCCGGACATGGATATTTGATTATGGGTGGCATTATACTGGATACCAATGTGCTGTCAGAATTGATGCGGTCGCAGCCAGATCCTGTCGTGCTGGAGTGGTTTGCGCGTCAAACTTCGGTGATTTTTTATACGACTGCAATTACACAGGCGGAAATAATGCTTGGTGTTGCACTTCTGCCTGCCGGCAAACGCCGTCAGGCGCTTGCGGAAGCTGCCGAGAAAATGTTCCGGGAAGATTTTTTTGGCAACTGCCTCCCGTTCGATGAATCTTGCTCCCATCACTATGCTTACCTTGTTGCAAACCGCCGCCGCTCAGGTTTTTCAATCACAACCGAAGATGCCCAGATTGCCGCGATAGCCCTGAATCGCACCATGCCGCTTGCCACTAGAAACACCAAGGACTTTCTTCATATTGAAGGGCTGACTCTTCATAACCCTTGGTTCCTGCCATAACACACCACAGGGGTAACCCTCTCCCTCAGGGAGAAGGGATTGTTTAAGCTTTTGCGGTGGATTAGAACGAATCAGGTAGAATGATGAGCGTATTTGAGATACCGGCTACATCTCCATAATCACCGGTAGTATCACCGGTCGTCGCTCGATGGTCTTTTTGCAGAAGCGCCGCAACGCCTGACGGACGACTGTTTTCACCTCTTCAGCATCGCAGCGCATTTCGGTGTTAATCTCCTCCAGCGCGAACGCCACAACCTTGCGGGCATCTTCCAGATATTCCTGACTTTCATCCTCGAAGACAAAACCGCGCGACACAATATCAGGGCCGTATATAACAGCCCCCGTGGTCATATTCAGTCCGATGATAACGACGATCATACCGTCTTCCGAGAGATGCTTGCGGTCCCGCAGCACCATCCTGCCGACATCACCCACCCCTTTACCGTCGACAAAAACCCTGCCTGATTCGATATGCTCGACAATCGCGGCGGTGTCCGAATAAAAGGAAACGATTTGTCCATTGGTCGCGAGGATGCAGCGTTCCTCAGGGATGCCGACTTTACGGGCCAGTTGGATATGTTTGATCAGATGACGGTATTCTCCGTGAATCGGAATGAAAAAGCGCGGCTGCACGGTGTTGAGCATCAATTTCAACTCTTCCTGGCTGGCGTGCCCGGAAACATGCACCTCGGAGACCCGTTCATGAAAAACTTCGGCGCCGCGGCGGTAGAGATGATTGATCAGTTCCGAGATGGTACGCTCATTGCCCGGAATGACGCGGGAGGAGAGGATAACGGTATCACCTTTTTCGAGTTTGATCTGTTTATGATCGTCCATGGCGATGCGGGTCAGAGCGCTCATCGGCTCCCCCTGGCTGCCGGTGGAGATGATGCAGACCTGTTCCGGGGGCAGATGAGGTAGTTCGCGCAGATCCATGAGATCTTCGTCGGCAATCGTCAGATAGCCTAAATCCCGGGCGATCTGAACATTTTTCAGCATCGAACGGCCATTAAGGAGGATCTTGCGGCCGCAGCGTGTGGCGACATCGACAACCTGTTGGACACGGTGGATGCTGCTGGAGAATGCCGCGACAATGATACGGCCCGTGCATTTCGGGAAAATATCGCCGAACGCTTCACCGACATATTTTTCCGAGAGCGTGTACCCTTCGCGCTCGACATTGGTGGAGTCCGACAACAGTGCCAGAACACCCGCTTCGCCGTAGCGCGACAGGCTGGCCAGATCGGTCAGCTGGCCGTCTACCGGGGTGTGATCAATTTTGAAATCGCCGGTATGAATGACAACCCCTTCCGGACAGGTTATTGCCAGAGCACAGCCATCAACAATAGAATGGGCCACGCGCAGGAACTCGACCTGAAACGAGCCGATTGCCACGGTTTCGCGAGGTACTACGATTATCAGCTCGACGGCGCCGTCCAGTTTGTACTCCTCCAGTTTGGCGGTAACGAGACCGAGTGTCAGGGCAGTGCCGTAGACCGGAACATTGAGTTCCTGCAGGACAAAGGGGAGGGCGCCGATGTGGTCTTCGTGACCGTGCGTAAGACAGATCGCCCGTACCTGTTCCGAACGCTCCCGCAGCCAGGTGATGTCAGGGATGACATAGTCGATGCCGAGCATGTCGGGGGTGGGAAACATCAGGCCGCAATCGACGATCATAATATCGTCACCATACTGGTAGGCCATCATGTTCATGCCGATTTCGCCCAAACCGCCGAGGGCGACTATCTGCAGTGCTGAATATGATTCTGCTCCATCCATAGCTTATCTTTCCTGTTGCAGGGGTACCAGCGCGGCAATTTTCTTATCGCATTTTTCGATCCAGCTCATACCGGGTGTGACCAGCCAGTGGTCGGCGTAGAACGAACTGCGCAGGGAGCGATAGGCAATCAGGGCGCGGTTTACATCGCCGAGACGTTCATTGGTTTCACCGATCAGCCAGAGCTTTTCTGCAGCCATTTCAATGGTCGGGTGGTAGGGGATATACATGTGCAGAGCGGATTCGTATCCGGCCACCGCGCCGGTAAAATCGCCCTTGCGATAGGCTTCTTCGCCCCGGCTGAACTGACTGCTCATGCGCCACCAGGTTCCTGCAAGGAAAAGGAGCATGCTGATCAGGCAGATAACGATGCCATTGGCGATGATGTTTTTCAGCTGTTCGTTCATGAAATTACCTGCCCTGGAAAAAACCGGGAATAAAGGTGAGCAGAACGCCTAACGCACACGAGACAACTCCGCACAGGACGACAACCGCTGCCGCGATGTCAAAGGGTTTTTTCAAGCGATGAGCCGCTGGAAATCCCCAGATCATGCCGGCCAAACCGGCGATAATCAGTACAATATACTGATAACCGATAGTCATTCAATGCTCCAGAACGGATTCAATCTGTTTTCGTACCTGCTCCATCATCCAGCTTTCTGCTTCACTCCTGCGGAGTTCGGAAGGGAACGCGACCGGAGGATGCAATGTGATGCTGATATTGCCGCTGAACAGCCTGATCCGGTTGGCCGGATTTACCCGCCCGCTGCCGTTGATCGTAACCGGAATGACCGGTACGTCTGCTTTACGCGCAAGTATGAACCCGCCGCGTTTGAACGGCAGCAGGGTGCCGTCCGTTGTGCGGGTCCCCTCGGGAAACAGGACGACGCTCTTGCCCTGATTAATCGCCGCTGCGGCCTCATCAAGACTCTGCAGCGCTTTACGGCCATCGCCGCGATCGAGGGGGATATAGCCGCCACGGCGCATGGCATGGCCGAACAGCGGAATTTCGAAGAGTTCCTTCTTGGCAATCCAGTAAAAGCGTCGCGGCATAGCCGCCAGAAGAGCTAAAATATCAAAGTTGCTCTGATGGTTGCTCATAAAGATCACCGCTCCTTCCGGGAGCAGTTCACTGCCGCTGACCGTTACCTTGACCCCGTTCAGCGCCAGCATCAACCGTGCCCAGGTGCGGGCGTGCCAGGCATGAACGCGTCCACTCCCGTCAAAAAGCGTCGAAAGAACGGAGCTGACCGAAAACAGGAGTGTCAGAGGGATAAAAACCGCCAGGTAGAGGTACGCGCGAATCATCGCCTTAATCCAAAGAGGTACGGAAGCGTTTTTTTTCTGACACGATGCGTTTTTCTGTGAGGCGATTTTCTTTTGTTCTTTTCGGCACACGAGTGGCGATACGTTTTTTGATAATGCGCTCACGACGTGCCAAAGCATGGCGCAGTCGTTCCATGGCAACTGCACGGTTTTGGAACTGGCTGCGATTCTCCGAAGCCTGAGCCACGATTCCGGTCGGCAGGTGGCGGATTCGTACCGCTGAATCAGTGGTATTGCGGTGCTGTCCCCCCGGACCGGAGCCGCGGTAAAATTCGATTTTTATGTCAGCTTCATGGATTTCGATCACAAATTGGTTATCCTGCTACCCTTCTGCCTTCAAGTCACGGGCCATCAGTTCAATGACCGCCTGCCGCGCCGGTTTGTTCTCGTGCAGAATCTGGTAGGTCTTCTCCACGATCGGCATTTCGGCGCCACGCTTACGGGAGAGCTGATAAACGGACGCGGCGCTCTTGACCCCTTCTGCGACCATACGCATCTCGGCAAGAATATCGGTCAGCATCATTCCCTGACCAAGCTTGAAGCCGACGGTACGGTTGCGGGAAAGATCACCGGTGCAGGTTAACACCAGATCTCCCATGCCGGCTAATCCCGAAAAGGTCGTGCTTTGCGCCCCCATGGTCTGTCCGAGACGGTTCATTTCTGCAAGGCCGCGTGTAATCAGGGCGGCTCGGGCGTTGTGGCCGAAGCCGAGGCCGTCGCAGATTCCGGCGGCAATGGCGATAACGTTTTTAACGGCCCCGCCCAGTTCGACACCGATAACATCACTATTGGTATAGACCCGGAGGCAGGGGCAGCTGAAAGCGGCCTGAACCCGCCCGGCTGCAGTGGCATTCCGTGACGCAGCGACTATCAGTGAGGGAAGTTCCTGAGCGACTTCGCGGGCAAAGGTCGGCCCGGAGAGTGCGACATACCGGGCCAGCGCATCGTCACCGAGCAACTCTCCGCATATGAGGGACACCGTCTGGAGGGTTTCCAGTTCAATCCCTTTTGAGGCATTGGCAATAATCGCGTCATGGGTAATATGGGGGGCCAGCTGTTTCAGCACACCGCGCATCACCTGAACCGGCGTTACCAGCAGCACAATGCTGCGTCCGCGTACGGCTTCCTCCAGGTCTCCCGTGCAGGCGAGAGTCGGGTGCAGGTTGATTCCGGGGAGATAGAGCGAATTGGTACGGCGTGCATTAATTTCCGCCACGAGTTCCGGCTCATATGCCCAGAGCACCGTATCATTGCCGTTAGCCGCCAGACGACCGGCTAACGCGGTACCCCAGCTGCCGCCACCGATAACGGCGATCCGTTCGATCTCTCTCGTTCTGCTCATTACCTCCTCATTCATCGAAGTCATCGTCATCAAATCCCTCCTCCAGACGCGGATCATATCCTTCCGCCAATGTCTGCCGGGCAGCGTCGACACTGTCCAGAATTAAACGCCGCACGAAAGGGTGACGAGCATCGGGTAGAAAATTGCCGACCAGACTTAATGCCGTCGCCAGGGTTTTTTGGACGGCGCTCTCGTCACTTTCGATCTGCTGAAGGTAATCGGCGGTCAGCAGCAGCCGCTTGATGATATCGGCACGCCTCGGTGCTATCAGCGTGTCACAGCAGAGTGATATCTCCACTTCCAGGGCCTCCGGCGCTACGGAGTCCGGTTCGCCGTCCGTTTCTAACGCAGTGAAGCGATCAGCAACATCATAGAGTGCCGTTTCGGTTAGGACCCACCCTTCAAGGCCAGGTTCATCAAGCAGGTCGTTGCTGGTGGCAACGTATCCCGGAATTTTTTCAACAATATCTTCAAGATATGTGAGCTTGAACCGGGGAATATACACTTCCGGCCTGAGAACATCGGGGCGGAAGAGGCGCATATCAACGTAGAAATCGGGCGGGAGGTAAAAACCCCCTTCGCGGCTGCGGTGGAGTGCGTCACGGAGTGAAGCAAGAGCATACACTGAATCGACCGGCATGAGCATTTCGCCGCCGGCCACATCTTTTAATATGTGGCTATACTCCTTTTCATCCTTCATGCGATAGCTGATCGCGTTCAGCAGACCGTCACTCTCGCCGGTCAGAATCAGCATCGCAGCGAAGGCATGGTCATCAAGCTGCCATGAGAACCAGAGGGTTCGTGAGCCGTAAAAGTCCACGGGGCCGGCATATACTTCATGAAACGGGAGCGGTTGCTGAAGAGTCTGCGGCAGTTCGAGCGCCTCACGGATGCCGGTGAATGAGAGGCGCAGGATATTTCGTCGGATCAGGTCGGTAAGATCCCCCGCAAGGCGTATTTCGGCGCGTTGCAGGACATCAAGGGCATAGCCGCACCGTGCCCGTCCCAAAGCTTTGATCGCTGCGCATGCGATTTCCTGCTTTTCGAAGGAGAGCAGTATTTCCAGCAGCGCCACCGCTTCGGCTGAGGCCTTTTCAGAAAGGCGCTGCATCATTTTTACGCGAAATTCGTCGGCAACATCGAGAAAACTGTCGATAAACCGGACAAGTCCGCGCTCATTATCACCCAGGCAGTCATCGACAAAACCTTCAAGAGTGGGGGAGCCATAGCCTGTCATGGCGGCGAAGGGGGGGGCGGTGACATCAATACCGCTTTCGTGAAGCAGATCGAGGAGGGCCAGTTTGCCATCCTCTTCCAGATCCTTGCGCTGCAACGTGATCTGGATCAGCTGATCCATCCAAGCTGAGGCGTCAAAGAAATCAAGCATGCAGGTATAACGATACAGGGCGGTGCCGTTCTGCTCACGCCAGAGTTTGCGAACCAGTGGAGAAAGCGCCCGTTTGCCGGATTTCTGCAGCCGCCTGCCGATGCGCTCCATCTGCTCACCGGTCAGGTCGTCCCGCTTGAGAAAATCCAGCAGTCGGTTGATACGACGCCGTTCCCGCAGAGTTTTGTCTATTTTTAGGGGGAGGGTCATGTTTTTACGTGCCTTCATACCTTTTTCGTCAGCGGAAGGACTTTATCACACGAACCTATTGAAGGCAATCATGTCTGCAAATCATTGTCTGCAAATAAGTTACAAGACCGGCTTGCCAACAATTTTAGAGAGCAGGACGATGGCGTCACCCGTGTCGACAACGCCATTCGGCACTGATATGCCATTTATAACGGGAGCCACATCAAGCCGAGCTACCTGCTCCGCAGTCGGTGTTACTTTTCCGGAGCCGATCTGAAGTGCGAGCAGGGCATCGGATAACGTAGTACCGCCTGTGACCGGCAGGATAATGGTGGTTGCGGCAGAACGGCTGCCGGAGACGTTGCCGGCGGCATCTTTGGCCCAGGCGTAGGCGGTCTTGCTGCCTTCTCCGGAGAAAGTGAAGCTTGTCGGTGCGGTGACAGACCAACCGGGTGCAGTTGCCGCCGGTGTTGTGGCGCTTTCGCTGATCAGGTAGCCGGTGACACCGATGGCGTCGCTGGCGCTAATTCCGGTGACCGGAACAGTCAGTGCTGCGGCGGTGGACGGCAGGGAAAAGGTGGTCACCGTCGGGGCGGTAACATCCGGAATCGGATTGTTCACCGTCACAGATACGGAGGAGGATTGTGCGAAGTTGCCGGCACTGTCTCGGGCGATGGCCATCAAGGTGCAGTTACCGTTGACAAAAGAAGTCGTGTTCCAGCTGAACGCATAAGGGGCCGTGTTGCTTGCAAACAGGAGCGCGCCGTTACGGTAAAACTCTACCATGCTCACTCCGACGTTATCACTGGCGCTGGCTGTAATCGCTACGGTGCCGCTTACGTCTGTATTAGCGGCGGGAGAGGTGAGAGAGATAGAGGGAGGGACCGCTTCAAGGACTGCAACTACATTGGAATAGGGACTTTCAAGCCCTGATGTGTCATAGGCGGTAACGGCAACATAGTACGTCCGGTTGGGATCAAGACCGCTGATGGTCGCTGTGGTCAGATTGTGAACATCGACAGGAGAGGTGCCTTCGACAGCACCGACGCCGTCAAAAGGGAGCGAGGAGGAGTCCGCTGTATAGTACACCTTGTAACCGCCCAGATCGGGCTCACTGTTTGCGTCCCATGAAAGTGTCACAGTCTCTGCAAAACAGATTGTTTGCCCGACGAGAAGGCTCGTTATGATGACATAAAATATAAGCGCAGATAATGTGCAACGGCTGTAGCATGTGTTAGACATAAGTCCCTCTATAAGACAAAAAAGCGGGTCGTCGATACCTGTGCAGTAATTCGGCGACCCGGCTGTCTCTAAGAGACCCTGTAGGCTTTCCGTCCCATCCTCACGGATGGTTTAGTATTTTCGTGTACCACAAATAAAAAACCGGGTCGTCGACACCAGTACGGTAATTCGGCAACCCGGCTGTCTCCAAGAGACCCTGTAGGCTTTCCGTCCCATCCTCGCGGATGGTTTAGTATTTTCGTGTACCAAAATTTTAATCCTGTCTACACGGTATAGTGTGGTTAGTCAATCAATAATTTTGCCAATAATTTTGCCGGATCTATAATAAATACTTACATATAAGATAGATACAGTTTCATGGGGTTGCCCACCCTTTTGCCCGCTCAAGTGCTCTGCTCCAGCAATTGCGCAGCTCTGCCGCCTCACTTCGCTCCATGGCCGGAGTAAAGGTCCGTTCCACCTTCCAGAACCGGCCGATCTCAGCGCGATCACGCCAATAGCCGATTGCCAGACCGGCCAGGTAGGCTGCTCCGAGTGCGGTCGTCTCCCGCACCTGTGGCCGCACGACCGGAACGCCGAGGAGATCTGCCTGAAACTGCATCAGCAGATCATTGTCAGTGGCTCCGCCATCCACCCGCAGTTCGGTCAGCGGAGTGCCGGAGTCCTTTTCCATCGCTTCGAGTAGATCGGCACTCTGAAAGGCGATGCTTTCCAGAGTGGCCCGGGCAAGGTGCGCCGCCGTAGTGCCACGCGTGATGCCTAGTATGGCGCCGCGAGCGTACGGATCCCACTGCGGGGCGCCGAGGCCGGTAAAGGCGGGAACGAGGTAGACGCCGCCGTTGTCGGGCACCGATGCGGCCAGAGCTTCGACCTCACCTGAGGAACGGATGATGCCGAGGCCATCACGCAGCCACTGCACTGCCGCACCGGCGGAGAAAACGCTCCCTTCAAGGGCGTATTCAGTCTCCCCGTCGAGCCGGCAGGCGACGGTGGAGATGAGATTCTGCCCGGAGGTAACCGGACGCCCGCCGGTATGCATCAGCATGAAACAGCCGGTGCCGTAGGTGTTCTTGACCATGCCGGGGCGATCGCAGAGCTGGCCGAACAGCGCCGCCTGCTGGTCACCGGCGATGCCGGCAATCGGTATCCGTGACGCGAAAAAACGGGCTGCGGTCTCACCGTAGACAGCGCTGGAGTCGACTACTTCAGGGAGAACTGCTGCCGGGATCCTCAACAGTTCCAGAAGCTCCGGATCCCAGGCTCCGGTGTGGATATTGAACAGCAGCGTCCGTGAAGCGTTGCTGGCGTCAGTCAGGTGCCGCTCTCCTCCGGTCAGGTTCCAGACGAGCCAGGAATCGATCGTACCGAAGGCCAGTTCTCCCGCTTCTGCCCTCGTGCGAGCGCCCGGAACGTGATCAAGAATCCAGGCCAGCTTGGTGCCGGAGAAATAGGGGTCGAGCAGCAGTCCGGTTCGGGCGCGAAAGAGCGGCTCATGCCCCTGGCGCCTGAGAAGATCACACTCGCCAGCGGTGCGCCGGTCCTGCCAGACAATCGCATTGTGGATCGGTTTTCCGCTCCGGCGGTCCCAGACGACTGTTGTTTCACGCTGGTTGGTGATGCCGATGGCGGCAATGTCAGCGGCGGCTGCACCGGCACGGGCAACGGCCTCGATGGCCACACCAAGCTGTGAGGCCCAGATCTCCTCCGCGTCATGTTCAACGAGGCCGGGTGCGGGAAATATCTGGCGGAACTCTTTCTGAGCAAGGCCGCGAACGGTGCCATCATGGTCAAACACGAGGGCACGGGAACTGGTTGTTCCCTGGTCAAGGGCGAGGATGAAGCTCATTGTCCATAACCTCCGTTATTTTGTTGTTCCGGTTTGCCTGCCGTCGGAGGGATCGGCGTGCGATTATTTACGGCAAAGACCTCGATACCGGCCTTGGTCTCCAGTGGGCAGACATTTTCGCAGATGCCGCAGCCGTTGCAGATCTCCTCAACGAGATACGGCTCTTTAACGGTTCGCGGCAGACCGTCAAGCCCGACCACCGTGACGGAACGGGAGCGGATCGCTTTATCCGGAATCGGGCAGTGCTCTTCACAGACGATGCAGTCGATCTTGCGGGCAAACGGGAGACAGTGGTTTTTATCGAACACCGCCTTGCCGATTACTTCCCGTTTTTTTGCCTCCAGCGGAAGAGCCGGGATAGCTCCGGTCGGGCAGACCTGGCCGCAGAGGGTGCAGTTGTACTCGCAATAGCCGAGTCGCGGAATGACCTGAGGGGTGAAAATGCCCTCCAGTCCGGCTTGATAGGTCGCCGGATAAAGGGCGTTTTTCAGGCAGACCTTCATGCATTCGCCACAGCGGACGCATTTTTTTAGAAAATCATTCTCGTTCTGTACCCCTGGAGGTCGCAGCAGTCGCGACTCTTTTTCGGGAGGACGGAAACGCGTCGGCACGGCCAGCAGCAGGCCTCCCGCAAAGCCTCCGAGCAGCAATCGCCGCTCCGGAAGGAGCGGCCCGGTGACACTCACTGATTTTCGGAGGCGGAATGATATCCTGTCGTGGGGACAGCCCCGGTGGCACGCCATGCAGAGGGTACATTCCTCTTTGCGCAGCGTGTCCTGATCAAAGCCGGTCGGACAAAGCTCGCGGCACTGCCCGCAGTCACTGCACAATCCGCCCGGTGTCCGCTCGAACAGGGAAAAGCGTCCCAGCCAGCCGAGCAGTGTGCCGAGCGGGCAGAGGTTTCGGCACCAGTTGCGGGTTTCATACCGTTCCAGGGCGATAATGCCGAGAAGGGTGGCGGCAGAAAGGAGCGCCAGGGGATACATCGTGTCGCGAAAGGGGAGCAGATTGTCACGGATCAGCGCGTAGGCCGGCGCGACGGCATCACGCCGTTCGCCAATGATCCGGTACAGACCGACCCACCACTCCCTGGCGGCGCTGCCGAGCAACGGATAAAGAAAAAATGTCAGGCCGCGCAGCAGAATGGCGATCGGATCGAGCAAGCCGCTCAAGTTGAGGTTGACCAGTGATGCTGAGAGCAGCGGCAGCAGCAGCCAGTATTTGGTGGTGCCCTTGAGCGCACGGATTGGCACACTCTTTTTGATGCGCGTGGTCACCAGATCGAGGATGGTACCGAGTGGACAGATCCAGCCGCAGAAAAAACGTCCGAGTAAAAGCGTCGCCACAGCCATCAGCAGCGCCGGAAATAACAGCCATGTCCATGATTTTGCTGCCAGCAGGTAGCTGATCAGGACCAGGGGGTTGGCGCGAAAGAACGAATTGACCGCTGCATTGATCTCATCGCGGCCACGGTACTCGGTCTGAACGAACAGGAGCAGAAAGAGAGCAAGGAAGAGTAGCTGGCATATGCGGGCAGGCGTGGGTTTCACCGTCTACGCCTTGACAACCTTGATTTTATCGAGGTTCATTTCGCCGAGGCCCCGTTTGTAGGCGGCAACAGTCACCGGAATATCGGCCGGTTTCATGCCGAACAGCGTTGTCGCATAGGCGTCTGCTGCGACGATATCGGTGGAGGCGATGACCTTGTTAAGCACCTTGACGTCGGCGATATTGCCACCCTGCGGGCCGTGGGCGGTCAGAATGCGGGTCGCATCGATGATGGTAAGATGACTCTTGAAATGTGCGTTGAGATCTGCTAGAGCGACATCGATAGTGCGGTGGATATAGCCACGACTGCCCCCCATGATGCCCATAATATTCTTCAATCCAAGCGTCAGTTTGGAGAGTCCGTGGTGCTTCGCTACCGGAACATTGATATAGACATTCGCCGAAAGCGCTTCATCATACAGTTCCCATTCTTTGAGAAACTGGCCATTCAGCGTGACTTTTTTGAACCGCTCCGTTTCAATCTGCTTGCACTCGACACCCTTCATGCCTTTCAGGGCGCCCTCAATGCCGCTGTTGACATAGCAGCGACGCGAGTCATTGCAGGTGTTATCAAACACTTTGACCTTTTTTGCCCCCGCCGCCAGACACTCCTCCACGACCGCCCGTACCACCAGCGGGTGGGTATTAGCGGCAAGATCGCTGGAGCGATCCCACCCCATATTTGGCTTTACCACGACGACATCGCCCGGCTTGACAAACCTGCTCATTCCGCCGACTGCGTTGATGGCCTTCCGGGTAATTGCAGGGTAATCGGTGCCTTCCGCAACAGCTACCAGAGGCTGCTCATTGGCCGCGAAAACATCTGTAACCAGAACAGGGCCGAGTAATACTGCACTGCCGGTAGCCTTGATAAACGTTCGTCTGTCCATGTAATCCTCCTGAGCAATTGTAGGAAAAAAGGTTTGTGCCCCGGATTGTACTCTTCCGGATGGATATTTCAAGCGCTCTTACACATATAAAAAATTGAGCGGTTTTTCAGGTTGCGTGGCAGGTATATTTGCACTACCATGCCACCACATTTTTCAGCCCGTAATAAAAAGTATCCCCAGCTCAGCCCCATATAATTTCATAGCGAGGAGTACCCGTAAAAATGGATGAACACCTTCAGGCAACACCGATCTGCAGCAGGCATCGTAACCTTCATGCCCTGATGGCCCCGTTTGGCGGGTGGGACATGCCTATTCAATATGAGGGCATTATCGCAGAACATAGCTGGTGCCGCACCAGGGCTTCACTCTTTGATATCTGCCATATGGGCGAGTTCATTTTTCAGGGTGATTTTGAGAGCGGCGGCCTGGAGGATGTCTTCACTTTTTCGGTAAAATCGATTCCGCTCGGTCGCTCACGCTACGGCTTCCTGCTCAACGAGCAGGGGGGCATTATCGACGACCTGATCGTGTTTCGCCTGGCTGGAGACAAGGTCATGATCGTGGTTAATGCCGCCACGGCACCCAAGGACTTTGCCGTTATCAAGGGGCGCCTGAAGGGAGGCCTGTTCACCGACATTACCGCTGCCACCGGCAAGCTCGATCTTCAGGGGCCGCTGTCGCGCGACGTTATGGTTGCATTCTTCGGGGAGGAGGTCGCCACAATCCCCTATTTCAAATTTGTCACGATGAATATCCTCGGAGTCGAGACGATAGTCAGCCGCACCGGCTATACCGGTGAGTTGGGGTATGAAATATTCATCCCGGCGGAAAAAGTCTGCGGGTTGTGGGATCTGCTGCTGACGGACGAACGGGTCAAACCGGCCGGACTCGGCGCACGCGACGTGCTGCGTCTTGAAGTCGGCTATTCACTGTACGGCAGTGATATTGATGAGGAAACGACGCCTCTGGAGGCGGGTCTGGAGGCGTTTGTCAATTTCGACAAAACCTTTATCGGTAAGGAAGCACTGCTGAAATTGAAAGAGCAGGGTGTTACCCGTGAGAAAATTGCCTTTGAGGTCAACGGTCGGCGTTCGCCGCGACACCATTATGCTATCTGCTCAGCAGGGAAGGTCGTCGGAAATGTGACCAGCGGTGTCTTTTCGCCGATTCTTGGCAGGGGCATTGGTATCGGCTTTGTCTCGCTGGAAAATGTTGCAATCGGTACGCCGCTGACTATCAGCCACGAGAGGGTCAGCATGGAAGCGACGGTCTGTGAGTTGCCGTTTTTCAAGGATGGTTCGGTGCGTGCGTAATAAACTCAAGTTCGCAGTTGCTTAAAAGTCCCCTCCCCCCTGGCGGGGGAGGATTTGGTATGCCAATAAAGGAGGAATGAAAAAATGAGCATGTATTTCACCAAAGAACACGAGTGGGTAAAAGTAGCGGGAAACGTAGGAACTATAGGCATCAGCGATCACGCTGCGCATGAACTGGGTGATATCACCTTCGTGGAACTGCCGAAGATCGGCGCGACCGTCACACAGTTCGGTGTGCTCGGCAGCATCGAATCGGTCAAGGCGGCCAGCGATATTTTTTCACCGCTGTCCGGCAAGGTAACCAAGGTAAATGATGCGCTGGAGACCGCCCCTGAGGTCGTCAACGAAAGCGCTGAAGATGCAGCCTGGATGGCTCAGATTGAAATCGCCGATACAGCAGAGCTTAAAAATCTCATGACGCAGGATCAATATAACGATTACCTGAAAACTTTGTAGGGAGAAATATACCATGAACGACAGCCATTACTGTCCCCATACACCGGAGGAGATTGCAGAAATGCTCTCCGTTATCGGCGTGGCCAGTGTTGAAGAACTTTTCGCACCAATCCCGGCTGCACTTAGGGCCAAGACGTTTAACATCCCTCCCGGCATGTCCGAATTTGAAACATTCAGCAGGATGCAGGAGATTGCCGGAGAAAACAGCCAGGGGATGACCCACTTCATCGGCGGCGGATTTTATGATCACATCATTCCCTCTGTTGTGGACCATCTCGCCAATCGCTCCGAGTTTTACACCGCCTACACCCCCTATCAGCCGGAATGCTCCCAGGGAACACTGCAGGCGTTATTCGAATATCAGACCGCCATCTGTCGCCTGACCGGGCTGGATGTCTCTAACGCCTCGCTCTACGACGGCGGCACCGCATGCGCTGAAGCGGCGATGATGGCGCTGCGCGTGACCGGCCGGAACAAAATAATTCTGGATGGCTGTGTCAGCCCATTCTCCCGGGAGGTGCTGAAAACCTATCTCTTTAATCTGGATGTAGATATCGTCGAGATTGCTCCTCTGGACGGCCTGCTCAACCGGAGTGCGCTTGCTGCTGTACTTGATGACAGTGTCGCTGCCGTGCTGGTGCAGAACCCCAACTTCTTTGGCAGTATCGAAGATTTCAGCGCTCTGTCGGAGCAGGTTCATGGCGTCGGTGCATTATTGATCGGCTCGGTCTATCCGATATCGCTCGGCATCCTGAAGTCACCCGGCGAGATCGGTATTGATATCGCTGTCGGTGACGGTCAGAGCCTCGGTAATCCTCTCTCTTTCGGCGGCCCCTCCTTCGGTTTCATCGCTGCCACAAAGAAATATATCCGCAACATGCCGGGTCGTATTGTCGGCGAAACCGTGGACCGGAACGGTAAACGCGGCTTTGTCCTGACGCTGCAGGCTCGCGAACAGCATATCAAACGCCACAAGGCAACTTCGAATATCTGTAGTAATCAGGGACTCTGCGCTCTGCGCGGCTTGATCTTCCTCTCCTCAATCGGTAAAGAAGGGCTTACCGACCTGGCCCGTCTGAACCGGGACAAGGCAGAATACGCCAAGTCTTTATGTGTCGGTATTCCTGGCGTGTCCCTGCTCCAATCTTCCGTTACCTTCAACGAATTTACTTTGGTCCTGCCGAAACATGCCGCTGACGTCGTTGCCGGGCAGCTTGAAAAGGGTATTGCTGCCGGTGTACCGTTGGGGCAGTATTACGATGGGTTGGAGAATTGTCTGGTGGTGACGGTGACTGAGAAGCGGACGAAGAAGGAGATAGAGCTGTTTGTCAAAGAGCTGGAGGTGGCGCTATGCAACTGATCTACGAACAATCCACCCCCGGTCGTCGCGGCGTCAAACTGCCGGCATCTGATGTCCCGACTGCTTCTGCGCTCCCGGGTACTCTGCTGCGAGCGGAAAAAGCCGGTCTGGCGGAAGTTTCCGAGCTCGACCTGGTGCGGCATTTTACCAACCTGTCCCGCCGCAACTTTTCGGTGGACACCAACTTCTACCCGCTCGGTTCCTGCACCATGAAGTATAACGCCAAGGTGCTGGAGAACTCGGCCGCCCTGTTTGCCCCGTTCCATCCGATGACGGCACTTCTGCCGGGCGGTGTCGAGTTCTGCCAGGGAACGCTCGGGATGCTCTATGACCTGGGGCAACTGCTGGCCGATATCACCGGCATGGACGAGGTCACCACCCAGCCGCTGGCCGGCGCTCATGGCGAAATGACCGGTATCATGCTGATTGCCGCCTACCACGCGGCAAAGGGGAACAAAGCCAAAAAGAAGTATGTGGTTGTCCCTGATTCATCACACGGGACCAATCCCGCCTCGGCGGCGATAGCGGGGTACGAGATTATCACCGTGCCGACTGCGCCGTATGGCGATATGGATCTGGATCTGTTCAAAAAAGCGATGAGTGATGAAGTGGCGGCGGTCATGATGACCTGTCCCAACACTCTCGGACTGTTCAACCCGCATATCAAGGAGATCAGCGATATTGCTCACCGTTTTGATGCGCTGATGTACTACGACGGCGCCAACCTGAATGCCATTATGGGCAAGGTGAAGCCGGGCGATGTCGGTTTCGACGTCATTCACGTCAATCTGCACAAAACCTTCGGCACCCCTCATGGCGGGGGCGGTCCCGGATCCGGGCCGGTAGGCGTTAAAAAGGCACTGATCCCTTTTCTGCCGCAACCGCGCATTGTCATGGATGGTGGCGGCAAGCTGCTCCTGGAAACAGCCAACCCGGGAACAATCGGTCGCACGGCCAACTTTTTCGGCAACTTCGGGGTGATGGCCAAGGCGTACGCCTACATCATCATGCTCGGCCGTGAAGGGTTGATAGAGGTGTCGGAACAGGCAGTGCTGAATGCCAATTACATCAAGGAGAAACTCAAAGGGTATTACGACCTCCCCTACGATATGACCTGCATGCATGAGGTCGTCTTTTCCGCATCAAAACAGCTGGAACATGGCGTTCATGCCATCGATATTGCCAAATTTCTGATCGACAGGGGCTATCATCCACCGACGGTTTATTTTCCGATGATCGTCAAGGAAGCAATCATGATTGAGCCGACCGAAACGGAGAGTAAAGCGACTATGGACGCCTTTATAGAAGTGATGATTGAAGCGGCCAGAACCGCTGAAAGCAATCCGCAGGCGCTTCATGATGCGCCGCTGACGATGCCGATTTCACGGCTCGATGAGACCAAGGCCGCACGGGAGCAGAACGTCTGCTGCGCGTGGTAGTTCCGATTTAGAATTGGTATAAAGGGAGGTGTGATCCGTTTTTGGTACATTGAAAGCACTCTGATGAATCGTCGTCAGGGTGCTTTTTTTGATTGGTTCAGGCGACCCAGGAAGACGGCATGACGGAGACCTCCCCGGCCGGGGCGGTTGGTTGTTACGGTAAAACCGGCGCCCTGCAGGCGTTTGTCGAAATTTTCATCATAGTTTTCTCCCCAGACGGCAACAACGCCGCATGGTTTGAGTGCTGCCCGTGTGTTTTCGAGGGCGCGACTGCCGTAGAGAGGGTCATCTTTCTGATCCGTTTTTGCATGGGGGCCACGGTACAGATCAAGAACAATGGCGTCGAAGCGTGATTTGCCGCCAGCCTCGGCGGTCATGCGGATGCGACGGGCCACGTCACCGATCTCCACGGTGACGCGCGGGTCGCCCACGGCGTTCTCCGTAAGTGCCGCCAGTGGTCCCCGGCACCATTCGAGAATAGTCGGGTTCAGCTCAGCCACGATAACGCGAGCCGAAAGAGGCAGGCTGTCAAGCACCGCCCTGAGCGTAAATCCCATGCCCAGACCGCCCACCAGCACCTGCGGATTACTGCTCTCCTTCAAATGGCCGCAGCCGAGCTGTCCAAGCACCACTTCTGACCTGTTTGACAGGCTGTTCATCAGTATCTGCGAGCCGATGGTAATTAAGAAGTCCCGCTCGCCGCGCTGGCGCAGTTCGAGGATTCCTTCGTCGGTTGAGATAGTGTCAATGGTTTTCCAGGGTTGAGCCATTATGTATTGCCTTTCACGTCTTCTCCGGTCGTGTCAGCAGACAGTGATTATTTCAAAATTCTTTCCGTCAATGCCGATCATGACCATATCCCCGACCGTTTTCCCGATCAGATTTTTCCCCAATGGTGAAGCGGGGGTAATAACCACGATCTCTGTCCCGGTCAAATGGTCGATAATTTTCATGCCACCCTCCAACGGGCCGATAAAGACAGTTCTGTTTGCCGCATCGTCACCGGCAAGAGAGACCAGCGCGGTGAGGCGAATGGAGCTGTCATCGTCAAACTGCCGGAGCGTCAACTGTTTATAGGTTTCCAGCGCCCGCTTGATCTCCTGAGCCCGGTTAGCCTGCCCCTGGGCAACGTATGAAGCCTCAAGCGCAAGTGTTTCATACTTGTTGTCAGGGATATTTTCTGAATCGGTAGACGCTTCATGGGCCGTAATGGCCGCTTTGAACTGGACAGCCAGATCACTGGTGAGCTGCTCCGTTATGAGTTGAATGATGGCGGTCTTATCCATGAGTCATGTCTGCTGCCGGCACTTCGATGGTGCCGATCAGGCGGGTAAAAAACTCCGGAACGCCGGTTTCAAAGAACATCCGTCTGCCGTTGACCGGGTGCGTGAAGGAGATCGACCGGGCATGAAGCGCCAGAGTGGCAAATGCGTCGTTCCCCTTACCGTACTTTTTATCCCCTACGACCGGATGGCCCTGCTCCGACAGATGCACCCGTATCTGGTGTTTGCGACCGGTCAGCAGCTTAATCTCGAGCAGGCTGAAACCCTTGACCTCTTTCAGGACGGTGTACTCGGTACGGGACAATTTCCCGGCGGTTTGATCCGGCGTCGAATAGACCGTAAACGCGCTGTTTTCAGCCAGGTAGCTGCTGATAGTGCCCGTTTTTTGTGTCAGTGAGCCATGCACAACCGTAAGGTAGCGTTTGTCGGTCTCCTGCCACTGCCCCTGCAGGAATGTCTTGGCCGCTTCACTCCTGGCAAAGATCAGAATGCCGGAGGTCTCGCGGTCAAGGCGGTGGACGATGTAGACCCGGTTGCGGGAGCGTGGGTCACCTTTGCGGACATACTCGTTAAGAATCGTATGAGCTGTACGTATTTTGTCGCGCTCTGTTCCGATTGTCAGCAGGCCGCCCGGTTTTTCCACGACGATAATGTCCCTGTCCTCGTGAAGGATCGTAACTCCTTTCGGTTGATATTTTGTTGGGTGATGTTTCATTTCTGACAGGGTCCTTCTCGCGAAAATAAAAAACCACAGGGGTGGCTCCAGTGATTCTGATATGTTGCTCGTATATCATGCCGCCATCTATTACGGCAATGGTTTCTTCAATGGGGTCATTTTTCCATTTGACATGCTGAGATTATGTATGATAGAAGTTTCGTCCCTTTTGAACGGCTGTTTGGTCTTTGGTTTGTTTTTTCCAAAAGTCGGCTGTTTCAAAAAAAGATTGTCGATAAGAAAAAAAGTTATTGACAGTCGGTATTGATTTGAGTATGTTGCTCGTCTGGTTGCAGCGCCGAGAGTTTTCGGGTGCACCTCTGGTCTTTGAAAACCGAATAGCAGTTGATGTAAGTGAATTGTGAGTATCAAAGCAATTAACATTGCCAGAAGTAAATTT
>Ga0194059_1000026_pt1 | contig 85157 bp, 73 predicted proteins | sample SepL6211m_MetaG_FD_163426 | JGI IMG/M metagenome (GOLD analysis project Ga0194059, IMG submission 163426) | Anoxic zone freshwater microbial communities from boreal shield lake in IISD Experimental Lakes Area, Ontario, Canada - Sep2016-L626-11m | ecosystem: Environmental > Aquatic > Freshwater >...
TAGATGACCAATTTATTCTATTAAGTGCAGGACTTTGGAACTACCACTTAAAAAATAGCTAAAGCAATATAGTTTAGGCTAATTGTGCCCAGTTAATTTATATTGGGTAAGGTATCGGAACAGGTCTTTTATCAGCCCAGGCTACAGCAAACTGTTTAGCTTCAACTTCTAATTGGGGGCTACCAGCAGGGATAGAATCTGGTTGAAAGTAGAGGATTTTAAGTCGGAATTTTTGTGTTTGAGGCATTTTAGCGGGATAACCGGGACTATTTTACCCGACTATTACTTAATTGTAAACTGTTGGATTGCCCTGTCCACAGAGACTTTACAATAAACTCAAACCAGCTACACAAAGCCTTTTTTGTCCTTAGCCAACTTCATTTCTAAAATCATATCTTTAAGCCTCTGCAGCATTTCCCTTTCAGTAATCAATTTAGAATAAGCAAAAGACATCATTTCAGGCAGTCTTTGTTTGCAAACGAGATACCAAATTACCCATAAAATATAGTCTGTAGGGCTATTTTCGCAATACGAAAAATAATAAGTTTGGAGCTGAGAAATAATTAGATTAGCAGGTGTTTTGTCCAAAATTGAGAATGATTTTTTAATCACAAGCTCTGACATTTTAGCCTGCCCCAAAAGCAAGTTCGAATCTTCAACAAAATATATAATCTTTTCTTTTTTAAAAAAACCAATTTTAAAACCAGCATCTAGCACCAAGGCCGCCTCTTCTAATTTTAAATCCATTTTAGGTGGCTCAAACATAAAGATTATACAAAACAGCCCTCCAAGATGGAGAGATTATTTTTAAGAGTGGTGTAACCAGCAGGATTCGAACCTGCGACCTAAAGCTTAGAAGGCTTTCGCTCTATCCAACTGAGCTATGGTTACAAACAAACTTTAGCTACATTGAAAACTTGAAAATTGTAAAGTCTCGACAAAAATAGCCAAACACTTAAGTCTCGTTTAGACATCATGGACAAGCAACCAAAACCTAAAGTAACCCGAAATAAACCACCGTCATGGTTTAATTTTTTTGGTAAAAAGAAACCTGCTGAGTCCTCGTTAAACAACGTTAATAAGGGGAAAAATGCTACGCCACAAAGATCTGCAACTGGAAAAGTTTTTCAAAATTATCACCGAGATGAGAGTGATCAAAAAATTAATCTAAAAGTATTCAAACCAAAAAAAGATTACCTGATTCAAGAAAAAATCAAATCAAAAATCGAACAAAAAACTAAAATTAAGTTACCACTTTGGCTAAAATTTCCAAGTTTTAAGTTTGACCCGCAATCATTGAAATTCGACAGCCTGCTCAAGACATTAAACTATTATGTAGTAAAATGGGCAGTATTAGAAAAATTTAATCAGTTTGTTGCCAAGGGTTTACTAGTAATTGCCATTCTTTTGACTATTTATATAAGTTTTTTTGATACTTACTTTCTAGTAAAAAGCTATACTATTACTTTTAGTGAGGGTAGTTTTTTGAGTGAAAAAGAGATTCGTTTAATTACTCAAAGTATAGATCAAAATAAGTTTTTAGGAGTGATACCAAACAATCAATATTGGTTTTTAAGCCAACGAAACTTAACTGACATTGCCCAAAGCCAGATTCCCGAAGTAGAGTCGGTTAAGGTAAAAAACCGTACTTGGCCGAATAAAGTAGAGCTGGAAATCAAGACCGAGCCAATTTTAGCCACTCTGTCAGTGCAATCCTCGAGTAGCCGTAAATACTGGAGAGTAACCCAGCTGGGTAGGGTGATCACTGAAGATACAATAAAGCTTCAAGAAAAACTAATAACAATTGATCGAAGAGTGTCTTTTAATCAAAATAACGCCACATTACAGGACTATGCCCTGGATAAAAACCAGCAGCAATTGAATCGAATGTGGTTTGTAACCTGGCTGTGGAAACAGTTTGAAAATAGTGGCATTCAAATTTCCAGCACAAATTTCCCGAGTTTAACTGACACTGATGTAGTGTTAAACACTGCTGAAAATACAAAACTTCTGTTTGATTCCAATATAGGTAATATCCCTAGAGAGGTAATGGAATTGAGAGTAAATGCCTTTTTAAGTACTACCTTGGTCGATAGCCTAAAAAGAGGGGAAATTGCCTATGTGGATTTTAGGATTCCGAATAAAAAACTGTATCTGTGCGGTCGTGCGGCACCTTGCGATAAATAGATACTTTACAACTTAACGATTTACTATTTACTATTAGGAGCTGGTCAGGGAGGATTCGCCTAGCGGTCTATGGCGCACGCTTGGAAAGCGTGTTGGGAGCAATCCCTCATGAGTTCGAATCTCATATCCTCCGCCACGTCGCAACAAACTTCGCTTGCTACGTTTTGCCTCTATCGAGTCAAAAGCTTCGCTCACTGCGTTGTTGCTCCTCAACCCCATAAAATATGCATTTTCCGGGGGCCCCTGAAAACTCACTTCGTTTGTATTCTTAGCCTCTACTCTATCATTATACATGCAAATACTTGGAATCCATCACATTGCAATAATTTGCTCGGATTATGAAAAATCTAAGCAATTTTATGTCGATACTTTAGGCTTCGAGATTCTCAATGAAACTTTTAGAGCTGAACGTGATTCTTATAAATTAGATTTAAAACAAGGAAATTTGCAGATTGAACTTTTTTCTTTTCCTAATCCTCCGATACGGCAAAGTAGACCTGAAAGCTGTGGACTCAGACATTTAGCTTTTGCAGTTGAAAATATCGATAAATACGTGAAATATTTAGAAACAAAAAAAATTGAAGTAGAAAAAATTAGAATTGATGAAATTACAGGTAAAAAGTTTACATTTTTTGCAGACCCGGATGATTTGCCGTTAGAGATTTATGAGGTTTAATTTTAGCTTATTAAGCTTTACTCGAAATATTTGATAATTTTAATCTGTATTAATTCTGTTTCCCTTCACATTAGCATCTCATCAATCAACTATTTTTATTCATTTAAGCTTTCTTTTGTAAGTTTATCGAAATCTGATTCAAAAAGTTTGTCTTGAGTAACGCGATATTTCTCCCATTCAGTTTCGGCAAATTCTTTGGCGATTTTAGCTGAGATTTTACCGCCATCATTGAGTATTTCTCTTTCATCAAACTCTAAAAATTTATCTAATCTGTCGCTCCAATCTTTCATCGTCATTGGAATGTTACGACTCGCCCTTTCTTCGGCTAAATCTAAGTAAGCGTTTACTATCCTGCCTAGAGATTTTAGTTCAGATTCACTCAAATAGTTTTTAGCTACAATTACATCAGATTTTAGTATTTTTCCTTCAGGAGATTTTGCCCATGAAGTTAACCCCATGTTTTGCTTTGTGGAGTTGGCTCGGTTTTTGATTAATTCTGGAGCTGTATGTTTATGGATTGCAAAATGTAGTTTGTTTTGGACTTTGGCAAAAAATTCTTTGGTGATTTTATTATTTGAATCATAGTCCAAACTGGTGGAATAAATATCTGTTATTTTTTGATAAAATTTGCGTTCACTGAGTCTTATTTCTCTTATTTCTTCGAGAAGTCTATCATAATAATCTTTGCCCAACAAATTTCCATTTTGAAGCCTTTCTTTGTCTAAAACATAACCTTTTATAGCAAAACTATCTAAAACCTTATTTGCCCATTTTCTAAATTCAACAGCTCTTTGCGAGTTGACCTTGAAGCCGACAGCAATAATTGCTTGTAAATTGTAGTGATTGACTTCGTATTTTTTTCCATCACTGGCAGTTGTTAGGAAATTCCGAATAACTGATTTTTCAATTAATTCTGTAGTTTCAAAAATATTTTTTAAATGCTCATTAATTGTTGGAATACTGACATCAAACAACTTTGCAATGAGTTTTTGTGTGAGCCAAATTGTTTCACTCTCAAACCTTACCTCTATTGCATCTTGCCGATTGTCTGCAGTAAATATTAAAAATTCAGCCGTGGAATTTCGTATGGTTAATTTGTCCTTTGTTGCCATATTAATAAATGAAGTAACCTCTTAATGATCAAAACAGGCAGCAAATTTTGATAATCAGTTCTGCCAAAGTTTTACGAACTAGCATTTACTCAAGTTTAAAGTGTGTCAAATATAATAACAGTATGAAATTAAAATACTGGCGGAATCATGCTCTCTTAAAAAATTCAAAGTCTTTTAACCCAAAACCTTGATCTATTATTTGCTCCTAATCTTCACTTCTTTTGTCTTCAAACCATTTTTTAAAGGTTTTAGTTTTTTTTGATAGTAATATAACGATCCCCCTAAAATAACAATTCCAAACACGGCGAAAAACTCTGCCCCACCTGTACGTACTGTTGGAGAACCTGCTATGGCAATAGCCGGGTCAACACTTTGTTGCTGGGAAGTAGCTGCTGAACTGGTAACTTGTGCACTGCTAACAGCGGTCGAAGAATTAGCCGAAGCACTTTGGTTTAATTTTATTCCTGGAGTGGCTTTTTTTTGATCTGGGGGTGTATCTTTTCCTGGAGTGACCTGGGCTGAAGCATAAACTGAACTACTACAAACCAAGCTTACAACTAGTACTAGCCCTAAAATTAAGCTATTAAATTTTGAAATTATTCCAAGTTTTTGCATAAGTATAATTAAATTATAGCATAGGTATTTATTTTTGCCAATTTTTCTTAATCAAAGGTTTAAGCACTAATAGCAACTGCGCCAATTGCTCCATAGGCTTGAAAATAAGAATTGGATCTTTCAAAAATTTGCCCGTCACTGCGAACAACTTGAATATCAAAAAACCACTTTGGTTGATTTTGGTTGGCTGCCGGAATTTTTACATTGCAACCTGTCCCTGAAGTGTAAGGCACATCAAAAGTTTTACTTGCAGAGTTGTAAATTCCACCAGTAGTAGCAGCCAAAAGCTTTAAAGTAATAGGGTCAAAACCTTTTATAGTATCATTATCTAAACTACCATATGCTTTTAGTTTAAACTTGCAGGTAGAAGTTGAACTGTTAGCTGTAAATCTGGCGTCATCGTTTAAACCTCCACCCATGTTTAAGGTTAAATCCTGAGAACCAAATTTCACAGCTGAAGATTCTATAGGATCAAAAGTAATTTTGTTTGGATCGATTAATAAAATGCTACTGGAGGCAGACACAGTGGCTGCACTTAGGTTGACGTTGTCAATATACCAGCCTCGATAGTTATTTGTAGCGCCATCAATTGAATCAAAGTTGAAAATTATTTGAAAAAGTCCGGCTTGGGTAATATTAAGAGGTAAATTTACCTGAGTATTTATCCAATTTGGAGTATTACTTTGAGGTGCAATTATAGTTATTGCTGTGCTGTCTAAAGCCCCGTAGACTTTAATTTTTACCGTAGCTTTGTCGTATTGATTTGATGCATTTTCAGTTTCCAAAAACTGGTCAAAACTCATGCTCACCTGATTGTTTTGAGCCTTAATTGGTGGAGAGTACAGACTATCATTTATCCTAAAATTAAAATCGTAATCGCCGCAATTATCTTTCCCCAGATGAAAATATTTGGGTGTACCTAAAGTTGTTCCCGTAAAACAACTATCACTTAGCTTCCAAATACCTGTAGGCGTCCAATCTTGATTGTTTAGGCTAAAATTGTAACTGCTTGGTAAATCAACAGCGGGCTTGAAAGTATAGCTAAAATTAACATTTTGTGAACTAAAACCTATACTTGAAAGTACTAAAGAAAAATTGATTGTTTGAGGAAGTACTAGGTTTGGGTTCAAAGTCAAATTGAAAGTAGCAGACTGAGTTTGAGCAAAATTTAGATTGTTAAAATTACCACTTGCTTGAGTTATAACTACTCCGGAGCTAGATGTAGATAATACTCCAGAAACACCAGTTGTGTAGGCTCCTAAATTAAGAATAGAAGGCGTAAAACTAATTTGTTCTCCTGGTTCTGCCAAAGAGTTGTTATTTGCCAATGGGTCGGCTACATCTGCTTTTGCAAAGCTAAAACTTGGGATTAGTGGTTCACTTAAAGCCCTAAAAGCATTTACTCGACCACTACCTAAAAGACCAACATAATTAGGGTTTTGAGCATTAATATTATCACTTGTGGTTATTATTTTTGCGGCAATTTGATCTGGTGTATATGTGGGAAACTGGCTTTTAATTAAAGCTGCTACCCCTGCAACCACTGGAGAAGCCATAGACGTCCCGGTGCAATAACCATAACCATCGTTATTTGGAGCAAAGTTACTATCACCACAAACTCCGCTTTTATTTACCCCTGGTGGAAAAGTGGATAAAATCTCAACACCAGGTGCTGAGACTGTAATTCTGTCATTATAATTTGAGAAGTAAGCCCGTGCATCGTTTCTATCTGTTGCGGCAACTGAAATTACGTGATTCATATCCGCAGGAAATTGATAGTCAGTAACATTTTCATTCCCACTTGCAGCAACTACAGTAACACCAGCCGCATATGCATTATTTATGGCTGCTTGTAGGCTTGCTGAATATCCATTTGACCCCCAGCTTAGATTTAAGACTTTAGCACCATTTGCGACTGCAAAGTTTATTGAGTTTATCCCGTTTGCCGTAGTTCCATTACCAGTGGCGTCCATAAACTTTATGGGCAGAATTTTACAGCTAGGACAAACTCCAGTTACTCCAAGATTATTATTTCCACTGGCAGCGACTGTACCAGCAACGTGAGTTCCGTGACCATTATCATCAGTTGGGTCGTTATCGCTATTGGCAAAATCATAGCCAATTACTTGATTGGAGGAGTTTTTATAAATATTATTTACCAAATCAGGGTGTGTTAGATCTGCCCCAGAATCAATTATTGCAACTACTACGCTGGAGCTACCTTGGGAAATATCAAAAGCTTGAGCCGTTTTTATATCTTTACCAGTTGTGCCTCCGCTTTGACCAGTGTTTTGATGATGCCACTGAGTGCCAAAAAAAGGGTCATTTGGAACGCTTTCTAGTTTTATAATAGCGTTTGCCTCTACAGCTTCTACATTTTCATTTTTACTGAGCTCCTTAACAGTATCCTGGGTTTGTTTAGTTTCATTTTTAACCTCCACATCACCCTGATCTTCTGCTTTTGAAAGCTCTGATAATGATTTATTATTAAGGTTATTTGTGGGATTTTGAACTAAAAAAGTTTGCTCATCAAGTTTTTGTTTAATTTCCAACTTCTCGTTTTGAGTATTTTTTAAGTCCAGGCTCTGACTGTCAACTCCGGGTTTCAATTTTAAAATATATTGATCTGGAATAACCTGAGCCTGCCTTAAGCCTGATTGATTACTATCGACAGTCGGGAGTTGTAAGTTTGTGACTGCAGCCTTCGCAGAATTCGATTCTAAATTAGAAATATAAAACCCAACGCCACCAAAAACTAAACTGATTCCTATCAGACTAACTAGGATGAGTTTTAGTTTGTATTTCATAATTAATGGTCAATTTTTAATTCTTAATTTTGCATTTTGAATTCTCAATGGCTCGTAAACATCGCCGCTACAACATTTTGAATTTTGAATTCTCAATTTTGAATTTTGAACTACCCACTAACACTAACCCCACCAATAGCTCCATAAGTCATAAAGTAACTCATATTCTGTCCAAAGACTTGGGTATCAGACCTAACCACTCTAACCTCAAAGAACCACTTAGGTTGATTTTGAGCTGTACCTAAGGGCAGTTTTACACTACAACCAGTTGTTTGTGAGTAAGCTACATCAAAGGTTTTGTTAGTTAGGTCTAAATCTGCTACACTACCTGCTAGCTTAGTAAGACTAGCGTCAAAACCCTTAGTAGCATCAGCATCTAAAGCTCCAAACTCTTTTAATTTAAACTTACACACTGCTGTAGTAGAGTTTGCAGTAAATCTAGGATCATCTTTACCACTACCACCTACAGTAAGAGTAAGATCAGCACTACCAAATTTAACTGCTGCTGATTCAATTGGAGAAAAGGTAATTTTAGAGGGGTCTATGAATAGGGTATCCGTAGACGCTGCTACTACGGTGACTGTACCTGTAGTTGTTTTAATTGCCTCAGAGCCAATCTGAGCTCGAATAGGTTTATTTGGTCCAGCTACACTACCAGTAGGTACACCAGTACAGGTTACTACTGCAGCATTTAAAGCACAATTACCAAATGGAGTACTATCTCCAATACCTAATTTAAAGCCTAAGGGTAAAGATTTGTTTGTAAGAGGGAAAGTACAAGTAGTAGGTACTCCTAAAGTAACGCTACTGCCGCCATTACAAGTAACCACTAGAGCCCCAAGTTCAGCTGTGGTTAAATCAGGATATACTAGATTGATACCACTACCTGCTACACCACTAGTTTGAGAAAAGGTATTTGAAGCATTGGTGGAAGCTAGGGTAGAAACAGTTCCGTAGTTGCCTGCTGTGGCATTGGTAGGAGTGGTAATTTTGTATTCGATGAAGGCTTGGGCTCGGGTGGAGTCTAGGAGGTCAGTCTTAACTTCATAAGAACAGGCGTAAGTATAAGTTTGAACAGTTGAAGAGTTTGAAGCTGAGGAAAGACTGGGAGCACCAAAACAACTTGGATCGTAAATTGTACCCAGTGAACCAAGTGAACCATTTATAGTTGTACTTGCAGATTTTTGAGAAAGATACCTATAACCTAAAAGGTCAGTCTTAACTTCATAAGAACAGGCGTAAGTATAAGTTTGAACAGTTGGAGAGTTTGAAGCTGAGGAAAGACTGGGAGCACCAAAACAACTTGGATCGTAAATTGTACCCAGTGAACCAAGTGAACCATTTATAGTTGTACTTGCAGATTTTTGAGAAAGATACCTATAACCTAAAAGGTCAGTCTTAACTTCATAAGAACAGGCGTAAGTATAAGTTTGAACAGTTGGAGAGTTTGAAGCTGAGGAAAGACTGGGAGCACCAAAACAACTTGGATCGTAAATTGTACCCAGTGAACCAAGTGAACCATTTATAGTTGTACTTGCAGATTTTTGAGAAAGATACCTCTTCTTCCCAATCTCCATCAATCCTGTAGCTGAGGAAATAGCTGTACCATTAGCTGTTGTATCTGCTGCATCATAAAGTCCGGCTACTGGCGAGACACCTGTGTTTGAAGCTAATTTAGTCAGAGCTGTATCTTTATTGGCAGCTAGAGTATCACAAGCCAGTTCAGTTACATTTGGAGTAGCATCACTAATATTTGTTATACTAGGAGATAAACAATTTTTAAAGCTTCCTGCAACATAGGTAAACGGTGTTGGAATAGTATCTTTTTGATTTACATCACTAGCACTAGCTGTACCATTATTATCTCTTAGTAATCTTACAAATACTTGTTGACCTGTAAGAGCTGTAACTGTAGGACTCCAGTTTATACCATCTGTAGAATATAGTTTGGTAGAAGAAATACTAGGTGCTGGAGTAGAGGTAATGGTGATTCCAGCTTGAGGTGCTACGGTAGAAAAGAGTCCATCACTGAGTCCTCCAGTAATCCCAGTTCCGTTTAAAGTTACATTTGTTCCGTAAGTTCCTACTGGAGTAGTGTTTGCACTTTGGAGTTGGTATTCTATGTAGCCTGAGGATCGGGTGGTGTCTAGGGTGTCCCAAGACTTTCTAACACCACAAGAACTACCACCAGTTGCATTTAAAATCGTGTTACCAAAAGGGTTGAAGCCACCAACGTTATTTTGTGTCAAACCCCCAGCATAAACTCCACAATCACCAGGTTGAGCACTATTTGGATCAAAAGCTAAAGATTCATATGTTAAATATCTCTTTCCTAGCGAATCGAAAGAAAATCTAGCTCCACAACCGCCTACTTGTGCATTTAAAATCGTATTGCCAAATGGATTGAATCCACCAACGTTATTTTGTGTCAAACCCCCAGCATAAACTCCACAATCACCAGGTTGAGAGCTATAAGGATCAAAATCTAATGATTCATAGGTTAAATATCTCCTTCCTAATGAGTCCCAAGAAAATCTAACACCACAAGAACTACCACTCAATGCATTTAGAATCGAATTGCCAAAGGGATTGAATCCACCAACGCTATTTTGTGACAAACCTCCAGCATAAAGTCCACAATTTCCAGGTTGACCAGTATTGGGATCAAAATCTAATGATTCGTAAGTTAAATACCTCTTCTTCCCAATCCCAAGCAGTCCACTTGTAGAAGCAGGTGCTGTACCTCCTGCAGTATTAGCCACACTAGCTGCGTCATACAACCCTGCAGCTGGAGAAAGACCGTTGGCTGGAGTAGTTAAACTACTAAAAGCTACATCCTTATTAGCTGGGGTTAAAGTATCACAAGCTAATTCTGTAGCTGTAGGATTTAAACAGTTTTTAAAAGTACCTGGAACATAGTTAAAGTTTGCAGGAATAGTATCTTTAATTTTTGCATCAGTAATTGAAGTATCTCCGCTATTTGTGTATCTAAGTCTTACAGTAGTAGTCCCACCTTGGACTACACTGGCTGTATCAGATTCTACACCAGCAGTAACATATTTTTTATCTATAGTTACATTACCATTAGAGAAGGTTGTGGAAGCTGCCTTTGCAACATCTTTACTTTGATTAGCTGACCATAGAGCTAGGGCAGAGAGGGTTAGGGTAAGGGTTAATACTCCTATGGAAAAGATTTTCAAGCCTTTAGGAGCTCGATAGCCTTTTAGGAAGGACTTAGCTTTTTGGAATAGATTTTGTTTTGTACTGCTAGCTGCCTTTTTTGGTGATTTTGTTTCTGACATATTTGTTTTGTTTGTGTTTGGTGCTTTTTGTGCTTTTGGTGGCGACTCGGTGGTCTTTGATGGCGACACGGTGGTCGCCGTTACACTGTTTCGACTTGGGGTTCTGCTTTACAGACTCTTGACTTTCTTTCTTCGAATTACAAAATAGGCTCCACCTCCAATTATACCGGCTAAAGCTAAACCAATGGCTGCAATCTCAAAACCTCCAGTTCTTGGCACCACAATCGTTGCTACACCAAGAGTAATGCTACCTTTGTTATTCCAAGTTGATGGAGTTGCACCCTGGCCTAATTGTACATTTGCTGAACCAATAGTAAAGGTTGCATCTGTTTTTATTCCACTACACACTAAAGTTGATCCTGAAACAGCACATGATACAGTAGTAGAATTAACTGAGCCTTGATTTGTCTTGGCTTGAATGCCTCCCGTTGGTAAAGTAAATGGGCCTGTACCTGTTAATGGGAAAGTACATGAATAGGTTGTACCAATTATAATATTACTAGCTGCTGGAGTACAAGATGTAAAATTGCCAACATTTCCTCCTGTATTAGGATCAATTTCAGTAGATGCAGCTACAAGATTGACAGTGGCTTTTGTTGGCCAAGTAGCAGGAGTAGCTCCTTTTCCTAATTGAACATTAGCACTTCCAGGAGTCAACGCACCAGGAGTTCCAGTTGTAGAAATTCCAGTACAAGTTAATACTGCTCCAGTAATTGTACATGTTGAAACAGGTGCAGAATTATTAGCTGCTTGATTAGTTCGAGCTTGGATACCTCCAGTTGGCAAGGTAAATGGAGCTGTTCCAGTAATTGGCCATGAACAAGTATAAGGTTGACCGATAGTTACATTAGTCCCCGCAACACAATCAGTTGATGTTCCGATTGAACCAGGACCAGTTGTTAAATCTGGGTCTACGACTGTTGCTGCTGCTACAAGGTTGACAGTAGATTTTGTTGGCCAGGTAGCTGGAGTTGTGCCTTTCCCTAATTGAACATTGGCACTACCAGGAGTCAATGCACTTGGAGTTCCAGTTGTAGAAATTCCAGTACAAGTTAATACTGCTCCAGTAATTGTACATGTTGAAACAGGTGCAGAATTATTAGCTGCTTGATTAGTTCGAGCTTGGATACCTCCAGTTGGCAAGGTAAAAGTACCTGTACCCGTAATTGGCCAGGAGCAGCTATAAGTTTGACCGATAGTTACATTAGTGCCTGCAACACAATTTGTTGATGTACCCAAAGATCCAGGGCCTGTAGTTAAATCAGGATCAACGACGGTAGCAGGAGCTGCAGTAACATTAATAATCAAATCTGCATCTGGTGAAGTAAACACAGTTGTGCCTACGGTTGTTAAAATCTTTGCTCTAAGTCCTTGATATTTACCTGAAACTGCAGTAGCTGGATCTAAAATATCGCCTGCATTAGCAGTATTTTTTAAAGTGGCTTTAAATGTAATTGTACCAACTTTTCCTACTGGAATATCAGTAGGGTTGGCAGTGCTTAAACCTCCTGTTGTACAAGTATTATTTGCAGGTACAGCAGTTGTAGAACTTCTAGGAGCGTAAGTCAAATAATAACCCCAACCTGGTTCAGTATTTACTCCAATAAAAGCAGGGTTGATACAAAAAGCTGCTGGAGTTGCCCCTGTTGGATCAAAAGTATCTACGAAAGAATTGATATTTACATCTAGCTTATCGCCAATATAAATTTTTAAAAGCATAGGATTGGAGCCTGGTTCTCCTTGAGCGTTGTTGTAGGTTATTGTGTAAGTTCTAGTTTCACCGATAGCTACTGAAGTGGTAGCGGCTTGAGCTTTAATACTTTGAAGACCTGTTAAGGCCAAACTTAATATTAAAACTAAGCTGATGAAAATCTTTTTTATTTTGGTGCTGAACATATAATAATGAATATTTGTTTTTATTTGTAATACTTAATTTCTGCATTATAACTTAAAGAATTTGTTTTTGCAAGTTTTGTTCCAAAATCAATCGCAAATAAGTAAAAATGATTATTTAAAGAGCAAATCTACATTTATTCAAAAAGACTTGGGCACTAATGACAGTTGACTGTGAGTGAAAAGAAAGTGGTAATTGGTAAATGCACACAATAAATGAATTAAAATACATTACTAGTAAGGAAAACGCCCTCTTTTACAAACCTGGATGTCCCTTTTGTGCAGCTAGTGAAGTTTTAATCAAAGCCCTGGTAACAAAAAATATTATCTCTGACTACAAAGTGTACATGCTGGATAAAGATTTTGATAATGATACACTGTTGGAGTTAGTCCTTGGTTATGGATGGGAACCTGATAGTCATCAAAAATATCCTACCAAACCTCAGATATTTATAAACAGTAATGGAGATACAGATTTTGTCGGCGGTAATTTTGAATTTTATAAATCCAAATGGAATCTAGGTGATGATGAAAGTGGACGCCTTAAAATAGCAGATAAGGTAATAGATACTCCAATGCTAAAAAACCCTATGAAGTTTTAGTAGGATATATTAGCTTGAATTGACAAAGATTAGCAATTAAAGTTGCTTATTGCTAATATTATGGCTAGTGACTACTATTCAATTTTGGGAGTTAATAGAGACGCTACTACTGATGACATCAAGAAAGCTTATCGAAAATTAGCCCACCAATATCATCCCGATAAAAATCCCGGCAATAATGAGGCCGAGTCAAAATTTAAAGAAATAAACAACGCTTACCAAGTATTAGGTGATGATCAAAAGAGATCTCAATACGACCGTTTCGGGGTTGATTCAAGCAACAATACAGGAGCTGGACAAGGTGGTTTTGCTGGCAACCCTGGAGGTGCAGATTTTAATTTTGACTTCGGTGGCGGCAATGGATTTGAAGATCTAAATGAAGTTTTTGAAACATTTTTTGGAGGTGGTTTTGCTGGTGGTCAAAAGACTAGAAGTCGAACAGGCCCGAGCCGAAAAAGAGGCATTGATATTGAGATGGAACTGGCAATGACCTTGGAAGAGGCTGCTTCTGGTTTTGAAAAGGAAATCTCTTTTAAGCATAAAATTAACTGTAGTAATTGTACTGGTAAAGGTCATGAACCAAACAGTTCAGTTAAAACTTGTGGCACCTGTAAGGGTAATGGTAGGGTTTACCAGCGTGTCCAAACATTTTTTGGGATTGTCCAACAAGAGTCAGTATGTCCAACCTGTGAAGGTAATGGTAAAATTTACGAAAAGGCCTGCCATATTTGTAGGGGTAAAGGTTACAACGAAGAAAATGAGGTCTTAAAAGTGGATATTCCTGCAGGGGTTGATTCTGGAGACAGAGTTAGAGTATCTGGTAAAGGTGAGGCAGGCTATAAAGGCTCAGTTGCGGGGGATCTTTATTTGAATGTTAAAATCCAAAATCACAAAAACTTGATTAGAGAGGGATTGGATATAAAAAGTACCATTGAAATAGATTATTTTGACTTGCTACTAGGTAGAAAAGTAGATATTTATACAGTTTGGGGCGACATGGAAATGATTATTCCTGAACTGACTACGCCAGACACCAAGCTGAGGCTTAAAGATAAAGGTATTCCAAAGCTAGGCAACCCTGCTCAAAAAGGCGATCATTTTGTTAGTTTGAAAGTTAAAATGCCCAGAAAACTTTCCAAAGAACAGACGGAAATTTTACAAAAAGTTAGTGCGGCAGTAAAATACTAACATGAATTCAACTAAAAAGTTTAGTTTATCAGATTTTATTGAGCACAACCTGACTGACGTAAGCCATTTGTTATTTATTTTTTTCATTATAGGTGCCAATTTTGGGCTTTCTTTTTATGTTCGAAGTAGTAATTTTTTCTATACAGCAAATGAAAATCCAGTTGGTTTCGCTTTTGGCTATTATTCTTCAATACTAGTTTTAGTGTTTATTACCTTTTGTGTTTTTAAATATGATTTAATTCACCGAAGCACGATTAACAGTATAATGATTTTGTCAGGTCTTTACTCTAATTTCTTGGAAAAGCTTTATTGGGGCAATGTTGCTGACTATATGAATATCCAGATCGCTCAGATCAATTTAGCTGATATCCAAATTTTACTAGGCCTTTTCCTGTTAAATTTAGATATTTGGACCAAGAAAGATAGCAAGCTTGACGGTGGCAAAATAGACGAAGGCAAGACTTCGAAAAATTTACCAATTAAACATGACTCTGAACTATAACCTTTTGCTTTTTTAACTCTGCTGCTTTTGTCTTTTACCTAATATATAAAGTATTTCAATGATGGCGCATATTACTAAGAAAATACTCCCGGTCAAGACATAAAGAATCGTTCCCCAGGGAATTTTTGAAGCAGTGTTTGGATTGCTATTTAGTGGTCCATCGTAGCCTCCAGTTCTAACTATTTGTACAGGTGTTCCAGTTGGTGTAATTACAACACTAGCAGAATTCCCAGCAGGGCGAACTTGATTGCTACCGAAAATAGCTATGTTGGTTAAAATTCCAATAGTAGCATCTTCCTGGACTTGAACTTGATAAGTAAGACTTCCAGATTGATTTACTGCTAAAGTGCCAAGTTCCCAATTTAAAGTGCTACCATTTTGTGTACATTCAAAACAATTGAACAATTTTAATCTCTTATCTAAGGTATTTTTTATGTAGCTTTCGGTGATTACTTGTCCACTGGTATTTTGGTAATCAATTTGATAACTATACAATCTGCCTCTTTCTATAAAGGACTCTGTAGAAGTTACGCTAATGTCTAATCTAGGATCGCCCGAAGCCAAGGCATTGTTTACAACAGCTACTGTTGTTAGGGCATTTACTGGAGTCGGTGTTTCGGTGCTAACAATACTTGAGGTATTATTTAATGCTCCAATGGGTGCAGTAATTTTAACACCTACGTTGACTGTCACAATACCACTTTGATTAGCTGCAAGGTTTCCAAGATTCCAGGTCAAAGTTTGCCCACTTTGAGTACACCCAGAGCTACAACCGACGAAGTTTAAATTTGAATCTAAAACTGTCGACACAACTGCATTGGTAACTGCTGCCCCGGAATTTTGGTAAGCAATATTATAGCTAAAACTTGAACCAGGAGTGAGTGTTGAATTTGAAGCATTGCTGGTTAAATCGATTCTGGGTTGAATATCTTCTACAATAGCTAGGCCAGCTTTCCCAACTGCCGGGGATGTTTGGGTACTGTTCAAATTTAGCCCGGCTTCAACTAGACCTGTCGGAGAAGTATTTTTAACTTGAACAGAAAAGGTTACGCTACCTGTTTGACCAACTGCAAGATTTCCCAGATTCCAAGTTATATTACCTGAAGAAAAGACACATCCAGAGGTACAAGACTGATAGGAAATATTGTTTGATGACAGATTAGAAACTTGGTTGTTATTACTTAAATAAGTGAAGCTACCAGAATTTACAGGTACGGTCAAAATAGCTCCAGTTAAAGCTGAGGAGGATGGATTTTCATAATTGATTGTAAAGGTTACAGTATCACCTCTCCTGGCTTTACTTGGAGACGCTACACCATCCACTTTCAAATACGGTGCCTGTGGATCAACAATAATAGCTACCCTTTCTGTCGACGGAATGGGTGCTGTTTCAATGGAATCTATGGTTACCAAACTATCCAATGAACCAACTGCAGCCGAATCTTTAACTTTAACCGTGAGTGTAATACCTCCTACATCGCTAGCATTTAGATTACCCAAATTCCAATTTACATTTTGACCAGTATTTACACAACTAGCTGTACAAGAAACAAAGTCAAGCCTCGAATCTAAAGTTGTAGCCAAAGTAGCATTTGTAACAGGTAAATTACCATTTAGATAGCTTAAATTATAGCTGTAAGTATCGCCAGGACGAAGGCTAGTGCTAGAAGCAATTTGAGAAATATTTAAGCTAGGTTGTGGACTTTCAATAATAGCTACCGCTACTAGAGAAGAGGCAGCTGCAGTTTCGTTACTATCAAATAAAGCGGTATTGTTTAAAAGTGAGGTTGTAGCCGTATTACTAATTGTTACTACAACTGAAACACTTCCAAGAGCTTTGTCTGCAATATTACCTAAATTCCAAGTTAAGTTTTGTCCTATACGAGTACAACCTCCAGTACAAGAAACAAAAGTAAGCCTGTTATCTAGGGTATCAGTTATGACGGTGCCAGTTACAGGTAGATTGGCTGTATTTTCGTAATTAATAGTGTAAGTTAAACTTTCTCCAGGAGCTCGAGTAGAATTTGAAGCTGTTTTAGTTACTTTCAAAGTTGGGGTGCCAGTATTTATGATTATAGAAACACCTGCGGTAGAAGTATAAATTGCAGTTTGAGTGGAGCTTATTGTAGCTGTATTGTTCACATTACCTAGAGCTGCGTCAGGCTTTACTTGGACTGTCACCGTAACTGACCCAGTAGCATTTGGGGCTAAATTGCCGAGATTCCAGGTTAGGTTTTGACCTATTTGCAAACAGCTTACAGAACAGGAAACGAAGTTTAGATTATTATTTAGAGTATCAGTTATTGTAGCATTAGTAACCGCCACAGGTCCGTTGGTATAGCTTAATGTATAGCTATAAGTATCACCCCTGTTTAAAGTTTGACTAGAAGCTGTTTTGTTTAAAGTTAAATTTGCCATTGGTAAAGGATCATTAATAATAACAGCTACAAAACTTGAGGCCTGGACAGTTGGAGCTTCAGTAGTGGTTATCAAGGCCGAATTAGTTAACAAGCCCAGAGTAGCATTATTTTTTACACTTACACTTACGCTCACACTACCAGACCCCCCTATAATTAAATTGCCAATATTCCAAGTCAGACCTTGGCCGACCTGATTACAACCAGTAGTACACGAAATAAAATTTAAATTGTTATCTAAAGTGTCACTAATAACTACATTGGAAAAGTTTTGATCCGTACTGTTACTATAGTTAATAGTGTAGACGTAGGTATCTCCTCTGAGAGCCTGTAAGACTGAAGCAGTTTTGGTCAAAGACGGAGCGGCAACCGCAGAAATAGGATTTATAAATACTAAAGCTACAGCAAGACTTGGGCCAGTATCAGTACTCGAAATTTGAGCTGTGTTTGTCAGCATGCCATAGGCCGCAGTATTTTTAACTTTCACAGTAATAGTTGTTGTAGAACTGGCGTTTGCGGATAAATTACCCAAACTACAAGTTATTAACTGAGCCACTGCTGTACAGTCTGGACTGCTAACAAAATCTAATCTTGAGTCCAAGTTGTCAGTAATTTCAGCGTTCATTGCTGGGTTTGGATTTGGATTGGAGTAACTAATGGTATAAGTAAAAGTAGAATTTCGATTTTGATTTTGATTGGAAGCAGTTTTAGTAATAGTTAAAGGGTTCCAACTTGCTGGGGTTAAAGTAACGTTGCTACTACTAGATACAGGGGCTGTTTCATTTGTATCAAAAAGTGCAGTGTTTATAAGTGTCCCTGGTGCAGCTCCAGACTTAATATTTACGGTTAAAGTAACGCTGGAGTTGGCTCCATTTAATAACCCACCTAAATTCCAAGTGACAAGTTGGCCTGATACATTGCAACTGGAACTACAAGAAGCAAAGCTTAGTCTTGAGTCAAGAGTGTCGGTTAGAACTGCTCCGGATAAATCAATGTTACCTGTATTTGCATAGGCTAAAGTATACACAACTTGTGAACCGACCTGAGCTGTGGTCACATTTGCTGTTTTCAAAATACTAATACCTAAAGTAGGTTTTGGAATGTCAATTCTACTATAAGTTACAGTAGAGGTGGCCGCAGATTGATCGCTAGTTGCAATTACAGTATTGGGTAAAATCCCCGAAGCCGCGGTGTTATTAACTGTTACAGTGACCAAAACAGTTCCCGTTGAACCTACACTTAAAGTTCCAATATTGCAGCTTACTAGCTGACCTGAATTTAAACATCCTGGAGCTGAAACAAAGCTTAATCGACTGTCTAAATTATCAGCGATAATCACATTATTCAAATCAACATCCCCTGTATTGGCGTAGTTAATTGAATAAACTAGGGCATCACCAGCCTGTGCTACAGTTTTAGAAACCGTTTTAGAAACACTCAGTTGTGGATTTATGGGACTGGTAATTTGAATTACAGAGGTGGCTGATTTTGGTTCAGGGGCTGATCCAGTATCTTGGTCATCAGCGATAACTGTATTGGTTAAACTGCCCATGGCCGACCCACTTGCTACACTAACATTTACAAGCACTACACTAGTCTGACCATCTGAAAAGAACTGACTCCAGTCTAAACTTTGACCATTGATGTTGCATCCATTATCACAACTAATGTTGGTTAAACGGGCATCTAAATTATCTTTAAAATAAAGTGTTTTTGAGGGCCCATTATAGGTAGTAGTTATAGTATATTGCAGTGAGTCTCCGGCTTTTCTTTGGTTAAAATTAGCTACTTTGCTAAGCGTAATTTTACCATTTAAAGTACCCCCCTGACCATTATCGTTGATTGTGGCTACCACACTACTGGAAGCACTATTATTTTGACCATCATAGTAATTGGCGATAGCCGTATTCCACAAATCTCCTGGAGCGGCTTCAGTTTTAACCTGAGCTGAATAGGTTATAGTTTCAGTACTGTTTGCATTTACTCCAATGGAAAAATCTAGTTCGACAGTGTTGCTAGTATTGCTTGTAAAGCAACTAAAATTGCAATCGTTGTTATAATTCAATCGAGGATCTAAAACATCATATAAATTAATATTTTGATAGTTATTTTTATTATTCGTTACCTGAATTGAATAGTTAATAGTATCCCCAACATTAAAACTAGAGCCGTTGGTAATTGTCTTAAATAAAGACATTGTAGGACCTGTTGGATCTGGTACAGTAATATCAATCAAAGAGGAACCCGATCTTGGCTCTAGAATTGTTTGATCGCTGACGATTACTACGGTGTTGGCTAAAGGACCAGCTGCAGCATCTGAATTAACACCAACACCAATATTGAAACTGCCACTGGTGTTGGATGCTAGTGAAGATATGTTGCAGGTAATTGTTTGCCCTGATTGTGAGCAACTAGGGTCCAGGCTATTTAGGGATAAACGACTATCAAGCTGGTCAGTTATGACTACATTATCAACTGCTGCGCCAGTAATGTTGTTGTAGCTTAAGGTGTAGTTAAAGCTATCGCTTCGAGTTGCTGTGATAACACTGGCTGATTTTGAAATGTATAATCCTGGCACAGGTGCTGGAGTAATGCTCACAGAGGAAGTTGCTGAAGTAGGAGTGCTTTGGTCACTATCTATCGTAGCAGTATTTACAACTGGGCCAACAGCGGCATTCAGTGGTACACTTACACTTACGCTTACTGAACCTGAACTTCCTGCAGTTACAGACCCGATCGCCCAAGAGATACTTTGACCTGTATTTACACAGGAACCGGTACAGCTTGAAAATCCAAATTGAGTCTGTAAAAGGTCATCAATTACAACATTGGTAGCTGTGGCATTCCCTGAATTCAAATAGCTTATAGCAAAAGTAGTATTTCCGCCTTGAACAACACTAGGAGCTGAAGATGTTTTAGTAATTTTTAAATCTGGAATAAATAGTAAATCTCTTTTGGCAACAGTTGTGACTCCATTGGTAAAAAGTGTTCCGCTGTCAGCTAACATTGGCTGACTTAGATTAGCTGGGTTAGGTAGTGTTCCTGGTGATGGAGAAGTCCCCCCAGTTTTACTTTGTCCCCATTCCCAAATTTTTTGGCTAAAATCAATAGCTTTAGAACTAAACCCAGAGCTAATGATTTCTTTGATTGCTGGCAGTCCCGCTACTTTTTGAGGCGAGTTTGTAGAAGTACTGTAAGGTTGGCCAGTTTCAGTTTCTAAATTTCTTCCCCAAGACCAAACATCACCATTAATATCCAGAGCTAAAACATGTTCTTGCCCAACTGAAATTGCTTGAATTTGAGGCAACCCTGAAACAATTGTTGGGGCATTGTTATCTATCGTTGTTCCATCACCTAATTGTCCATAGCTATTAGATCCCCAAGCCCAAACCTTGCCTGTTGTATCAATCACAAATTTGGTGTTCCACCCCTGAACAACCTCTGTAGCTACTGGTGTTCCAGCGATTGTGTTGATATAACTACCATTATAGGCAACGTTGAAAACCTGACCACCTGATCCCAAAGCAATTCCTCCATTAGCGTTAAAATCTATTTTAGTAATTCCTGAAGCTCCAGGTACTGGAGTTGGGTTTGAGCCATTGCCCCAATAAATTAAAGTTCCGTCACTTTTTAAACCTACATTTGACGACCAGCCTGTACCTACTTGTGTCAAACCGCTAAGTGCTGGTACTAGTGCTGGTGTCGTTGTATTTGTAGTATTAGTATTACCCAACTGCTTTACATCATTGGCTCCCCAAGTGTACACATTACTACCCTCCAAAGCGATGTAATAATTTCTTGCTGGTGCCTCCCAGGGCACACCTCCGACAAGGATTTTATCAAAGTTTTCACTACCGACTATCTTTGTAGGTGCTCCACTACCACTCCAAGTCCAAAAAGGGCCTGGCGCACCTGCCTGAGCTTTTATAGTCCCAAGATTCAAAAGATTTAAACACTGGCTGATTAAAAAAACTGTGGCTACTAAGTAACTTAGATTTTTACTAAAAGACCTAAAAAGCCTTTTAAGATAAGGTAATTTCATAAAATTTTGGTATTTGTTTGTATTTCGAGCCCTATTGTAACCTACAATTTCAATAATTGCAAATATATTTTTGACAGCTATAAAATATTAAGTAATCAACTAATAAATATGGGTATTTTAGCAAGATTCTTGGTCTATTTTGGAGGAGCTTTTTTGGGAGTTGGAGTGATAATTCTATCTTTCCTTCGCCGTAGAATGATCAACCACTCACGCCGAGTTAAAAAACAGAGAAGAATGGAAAAAATGTTTAAACAAAACGGTACAAACAATCTTCCTTGGAAAAAGTAACACCGAAACAAATTCTAAAAAAGACACAGAGTACTTCCCAAAACCAACCTTTTCAAAGTTTTTGACTATCTTAATAGTGAATTTATCTCGACTTACTTGCAACCACCCTGCAAACAATGAATCCCCACTTTGTGGGGCCCCTGTTGGTATCAAACCCTAGGCTAAAGCCTGATCCAAAAATGTCATTTTTGGTCTGGGTGTTAAATCGCGGTGTATTGTACGAATAAAACCCTTCACAATAGAGGGTTATTTTTAAAATTACTGGAGCCGACGACCGGAATCGAACCGGTGACCTTTTCCTTACCATGGAAATGCTCTACCAGCTGAGCTACGACGGCAACATTTGACAGAATTGCCTACTGAGCCGACTTTTGTCAAGCATTAACAAACTTTACTATTAGCTATTACATATGAAAATTTGGAAATTTATTTTACTTGGAATTAGCGGTGATCTAGCAAAATTAAAGATCTTACCAGGCCTAGCACAATTCGCTGCTTTAAATCAGGAGAGAGTTTCTATAGAGCTAACTGGTTACTCCAGAAGTAAGCCAGATATAAATCAAATTAATCAAATTTTAAATCAAGCCAGTCCTGACCTAAAACATTCCTTAGCCAAGGTAGAGTTAATGCAAGGGGCATACGATGATGCAAAGTTTTTTGAAAATATTTATTCAAATTTAGACCCTGACCAAGAAGCTGTAATTTATTTAGCTGTACCGCCTAATGTATTTTTAGATTTTATAACGAGTTGCTGCCCTTATAATAAAAGTAACATTCACCTAATCGTTGAAAAACCTTTTGGCAGCTCTCCAGAGGAAGCACAAGCCATCTTAAAAGTTTTAACTGAATGCCACCTAGAGGAAAAAGTGCATTTTTCTGATCACTATCTTTTTAAAACTGAAACTAATTTAAGCGGTCCAGAAAAGCTTAATTTGAAAGGCTTTAGAGATAATTTAGTGGATCATATTTCAATTAAAGTCCTGGAAGACATTGGGGTGGAAAACCGTGTTGGTTACTATGATCAAACAGGTGTTATTAAAGATATTTTACCTCATATTTTATCTTTAAATATAAAACTTTTAGAACTTTTGTGGGATGATTTCGAGTCTTCAGAACTGGAAAAATTAACAGTCAAAAAACTGGTTACTGGCCAGTACGAGACCTATGATTTAATCCCAGACTTAGAATTTTCCAAAACCGAAACTTATTTCCAGACTGAATTAGAGCTCAAGCACCGTAAGCTAAAAGTTATTTATGAATCTGGTAAGCGAATGGCCAGCAAACTTACTCAACTCGAGGTATATTTTAAAAATGGTAGCAAAGTCGTTTGGAATATTCACCCCAACAAAGTTTTGGAAATGATTTCCGATGACAAAAATGTTTCCATCAACCTAAATAAAAATTCCAAACTAGACCACACTAATTTATTTGAAGCTATTTTAAACCAAGACTTTTCCAGATTTGTAAAGCCTCATGAGATAAAGCTTGGCTGGGATATTTGGCAAAAAATTAGTGATTTTAAGACTAAGAAGAAAGTATCACTAGTTAAATACCAGAATTTGACCTATCCACCTAAGGTTGGGGATTGAATATTTTATTAATTTATCAGTAGTTGCGTTACAAAGGTAAATTAAATCAATTGGTTGACAACCAAGGCAAATTATCTCAACTCTAAACCTTGTAGCCAAGGATACTCAAGCGGTCAACGAGGGCAGACTGTAAATCTGCTGGGCTTGTCCCTTCGAAGGTTCGAATCCTTCTCCTTGGACCAATCGCGGGATTGGTATAGTGGTTATTACCTCAGCTTTCCAAGCTGATGAGAAGGGTCCGATTCCCTTATCCCGCTCCAAACTAGAGATTTATAGAAATTGAAACATTATGACAGCCAAAAATCCTTCTAAAAAAACTAATCCAACAGTACCTTTAGCTAGACATCACACCTTTGAGAAAAAAAATGAAACTAGCGACCAAATCCAGGATTTGAACCAACCAGAAGAGACAGTGGAGGCTCAAAAAGAACCAGTAGATAATGCAGAACACGATTTAAAGTTAGAAGCTGCGAGATTGAAAGTAGAATTAAACTCTCAAAAAGCTGAATTAGCCAATTGGCAAAATCAAGCAACTCGTTATGCTGCTGAAATCCAAAACCAAGCCAAACAGTTTGAGTTTGACCTAGCTACTGCTAAAAAATCTGCTAAAAAATCTATTATAACGCTGGTTTTAAGTTTTTTAAATACCTTAAATTTAGCTTTCGCCTATACTCCTAAAACTGATGACGCCACAGTTCAAAAGTTTGTAAATACCTTAAAGTTTAGCTTCGATCAGATGATTTCAGACTTTAAAGTAAGCGGTGTGGAGATTGTAATTCCTCAAATTGGTGAGGACTTCAACGGTGAAACAATGTCACTTTTAAACTCCGATGCAGTTACAGAAGAAAGTCACCCACAAGTAAAACAAATAATTTCTCTAGGCTTAAAAATCGATGGTCAGTTGGTTCAACCTGCTGCTGTGATGGTGTAAAAATAATCAGCCTCAATGCATTGTATTTTGATGTGAAGACTATAACAGGTGACCCATTTTTAACCTTTTGATTTCAAGGTATTTGGAGTTGTGTTCATTAGATTCGGTTTTGATTGTAACTCTTTGCACTATTTTAATACCTAGTTTTTTAAGTTTTTCAATCTTATCTGGATTGTTGGTTACCAGCTTTACATTGCTAACGCCCATATCGTTGAGGATATCTACAACAAAAGAGTAATCTCTTTGGTCTGCTTTAAAACCAAGCTTCAAGTTTGCCTCAACTGTATCTAGGCCTTTTTCTTGTAGTTTGTAAGCCTTAATTTTGTTAAAAAGTCCAATGCCTCTTCCCTCTTGTGGCAAATAGATAATCACCCCAACCCCTTCACTGTTTATCATTTCTAAAGTTTTATGAAGTTGTAAGCCACAATCACACCTGAGACTTGAAAAAATATCGCCGCTAAGACAGCTTGAATGTAAACGAACTAAAACTTCATCTTCGGTGCTCCAATTGCCTTGAAAAATAACTGCTATTTCTTGATTATTACCTAAATTCTTAAACACTAAAAACTTAAATTTCCCATAAGCAGTTGGCATTTGTACTATCTCTGTTTTTTCAAACATAAGCCTAGCCATTTAACATATCCCTAACTTCCATTAAAATTTTGCCCATATTGTTTTCTCCTTCTCCAGATTCAAAATTAGCAGTCTCAGAAAAAAATCCCCAATAGGTGTCTGCCCATGCAAGCCCATATTTATCAACGCTTGAGGTAATTTCAACTAGAGTATTTGATCCTGTTGCGACTAAAATTTTAGCGAGTTTGGGATAATTTCCAAATTTTATTTTATTCAATTCTAGGACTAAATCGTATCTTTTTTCTAAATAATCAGGGTTTACAACTAAAGAGGTTTTGTTTTTAAACTCATAAGCTCTCAAATCACTACCATGGTTATTTTTTTGTAGGCAAAGTTGTAAAAACTCTTTATTACTGTCTGAATTATGATTGTATTTAAAGTGCTTTAGAGCGTGTTCTGTACTGATAAAGTGTAAGCCCTTATATTCCATTCCATTTTCTAAGATATAGTCGTTTTGTAACTCAGTTATATTTGAAATGTTTAAGTAGTTCATATTTTAATATTCAATAATAAGCGCTGTTGGGTATTTCACCATAGCATTTAAAAAGTCGACTGTTGCATAGTTTCCAGGATATATTTTAACTTTTGTTTCAGTTCCAAGATCGCCTTTTATCTCTTCAAAAAGTTTTTGAGCATGCGATGGTTTGGGTTGTTTTTTTAGTATGTTAAGGTTGTTTTCATCGAGTTCAATTTGCAGTATATTTTGACCAATTTTCGAATAAGAAAGGTTGCGGTTCTGTAAGATTTTTTCTACGCCACCAGCTTCTGATTTTGGTTTTTCTAAGGGAGATTCTAGGTCAGTTATTTTTAAAAATATACCAATCACTAGCCACAACGAAGGTTCATCAACATTATCTGTGGCGGGGTGGGCGTGAAAGATTTTTGGACCAAAAACTGCAATGGATCCTGGTTTTGTTTGAATGAGTTTTTCAGTTCCAGTTTCCATTTCAAACTCTACAAAACCATCACCGTGATCTGTAATCGGAAGAGACAAACTAATCGGTATAAATACATTGCCAGTTTGTTTATCAACAGAATAACCTTTGGGGTAGTCAGAGTGTCTGGGGTGTCCACCAGAATTTGGAGGTAGCTCTCGCAGCTGAAAATCGATTTCAGAAATTTGATTATCAAAAATAGGCTGAAAAAAACTCATCATCTCTAGTTTAAGTTCTTTTAAAAGAGTAATTTGCTGATCAGCTCTAGGGATTGTAATTTCCCCACCAACGTTAAAAGGAGCCTTGGTGCTGCGATAAATTGTGCCTAAATCCTTACCATAGCTATAAATCTGACTCTCTAAAAGCTGTCTGGATTCTGGGGTAAAAAAATCGTCTATGACCAAAGCTGTATTGAAAATTGCAAATTCTTGGTTATTATAATTTATCACTTCTTGGTGAGTTTGAATAAATTGTTTGATTTTACTTGGATTTAATTGTGGGTTTATGAACATAATAATTTTTATAGTTTTGTGAGTGTATTTCTCTAGCTAGCAAAACAATTGTGGCAGCTACAAATTTTATCATGTATGTCGACATTAGTGTTTTCTAATTACTATAAATCTTTTTTAAAAGTTATTTGTAAGTATTATAAATGTTATGATTATTTCGACAGAATATTTGATTTAGATTCTTCTAAGGCTTCGTTGAAGTCCTCACCATTTATATTAGATAATTCCTTATTTAGTGTAAATTTATAATAAATAAACGTATAAGTTTTATCACTTTGCACCCCTAAGTGCATATTACTTTCCTGTTCTTCTAAAATTTTATTTTTAAAACCAAAGAGGGTTGCTAAGTCTACTAAATGAGATGAACCAACTTTAGACATTACTATGTAAAGTGATCCACCCTCTTTTAAACGATCCCTGGACTCATAAAATAACCTTGCAGCTAAATCAGCATCAAAATCTGCAATACAGCCTTCAATATGATCATTAGCTTTGTTGGCAAACCTAAAAGGCACATTAGCTGAGATGTAGTCAAATTTTTCTTCATCTGGTATATCTCTATAAAGATCACTTGTATATGCACCTTCAAATCTCACGTCGTTTGACTCTAAATTGGAAACTGCAGTTGCAACTGAATTGGGATTGATATCACAAATTGAAATACAAATACCTGGAACAGCTTTGCCAGCAGAAACAGCTCCAATCCCAGTGCCGGTACACATATCTAGATATCTGCGAGTAATTCTTTTATTTGCAATTTGCTCCTTTACTTCATCCTGAGTTATTCCATATTCCTCTGAAAGACTTTCTAAAATGTCACTTACATTTTTAAACGGCTGACGCTCAGGACAAACAAAAAAATTCGTAAAAAAATTCTGCATACCTCCAGGTATTTTTATTTGATACTGCTCCCCACCAAACGCTGTGTATTTAAAAGAATGATCGTGTTGAGATGCGTTTCGTAATCCTGGTATTGTATCTGCAAATAATTGCTGATTTAATTTAACTTCATCTTGAGTTGCGTTAGCAAAATACGAGGTTAATAATTTAATTGCTAAAACTTCAACTGGAATTCTATCAATTAATTCTAATTGTGATTTTTTGATGTGTAATTGTTCTTGTGACATGACTATAAACTCTCACAAGAAGATAAATTTGTCACAAATGTTGACACTATTTTAGTTATAGTTCAATATTCCTTTTAAATTAAAGATTCAATTGCTAATAATATTTGTCATTATTTTTGACATGTATATAAAAAATACCATTTACTTTTAACTAATCGCCAATTACACCTAAATAGCCCCAACCTCTAACACCAAGACTATACTTGTCTAACTTTTTTCTAATCTCAAGATCAACTTCTTCATCATTTGTTGTATCTAATGGTGGCCACACAAGTGATTTTACAAATTTAAAGGCTTGTCCCCTGGGTAATATTATTATCAGGGCTGATTCCATCGATCTGTTTATATCTCCATTATATTGCTCAGAAACTTTTTCTAAGTCATTTGCAGTATCTGTTTGAATTGTATCAATATCTATATTTTTATAGGTATCTGGCTTGGCTTGTCGTTTTTTTATTGCCAGATCTGCAGCCCCAATTTGTAAAACATTACCGAGTTCATTTTTATCCATATCATAGTAAATATTCAAAGTGTTTCCTTCTACCGAAAATATTAAATCCATTATCTTAGATACTGCATCTCTATCAGCAAAGTTGTTGACATATAGTCTTGAATTACCAGGCAGGGTGTTTGAAATTATGATAGACACAGCCTCGTCTGGAAGCAAAACTCTATTTGCTAGATCTTTGAAACTAAAAATTGCGCGCATCAGAGGTAGTATATCCCCTATTTTAGCAAAAACCTTTGAATCGGGAAACTCCCAATTACTTAAATCCAATATTTTTCTAAGCTGTGCGAATGTTAAACCTACATTAGAGAAAACAGGATCTCTTAAAAATTCTTGCAGTCTCAAGCTTTGTGCTGTTTTATTTTTCCAATTAAGAATAAGGATAGTTAGCCACATTGACAAACTCAAGGGTTCTAATTTTTTTTCAGGTTGTTCATTTAATCGGCCTAGCATAGTTTTTAAATTTACATAGCAAATCTATATAGTCATAAATGTTGACAAGACAATTTCTATATATTACTTTACTTCTATAAATCAATACTTATTGTCATATTTAATTTGTCATATTTTCCGACATATATGAATCTAAACAAATTAACACAAAATCTAATCGAGATTGGCCTCAGTGAAAATGAAAGTAAGGTCTATATTGGAATGCTAGGCCTAGGACCGACCACAATCCTAAAAATTGCCTCCAAAACTAATATTAAACGCAGTACAATATACTCCTTAATTCCTAGCTTAATTCAAAAAAAATTGGTAACAATAGTGGAATATGGTTGGAAAAAAATGTATCTTGCAGACTCGCCAGAAAAACTAGAATACATGCTAGAAGAGAGGAAAAACTTATTTCAAACATTTTTACCTGAGCTTACTAGTATTTACAGCCAGTCTGAAACTGAAAGCCTAACAAAATATTTTAATGGTCTGGATGAGGTTAAAAAAGCTTATGACTATATTCTGTCAAAAGTGTTACCTGGAGAAGATTATTTGGTAATCGGTGCTCAAGATGATTGGTACAATTTAGATCCAATATTTTTTGAAGATTTTATTAGTCGTAGAAGTAAAATAGATCTGAATATAAGAATTATTTGGTCTTATTCTGAGCTGGCTTTAGATTTTAAATCAAAACAAAAAAAATATGGGAGTTTGATCAAAATCCTACCCAAAGGAACTGTTTTTAACACCAACTTTGTAATTACCAAAAAAAATCTACTAATCCACAAGTTGTCTGCACCAACATCTGCAATTATCGTTGAAAATAAAGGTTTTATGGACACCCAAAGAAATTTGTTTGAAATAGTTTGGGGGTTGATTTAAATTCTCCAACCGTTTGAAGGTTAGGTCTGCGCAAAGATTGAGCATTATTTGGCTGCCTCAATTTTATTGATTTGATAATACTCTTGGCTGCTAATATTTACTAATAAATCAATATTTTTACCTAATCTAAGGACCTTTAAGTTAAACTTTGGTCCTAAACTGCCAAAAACTTCATTAATTGCATCCTGTTTCAATATCGTATCGCCAGCGTTTAATAAGGTATCACCAACCATTAAAGGCAATTTTTGATTTGGATGAATTTGTTTAATTTTTAAAGTTTTATCAAATAACTTGATTCCTAATTTTGAACTAATAAAACCTGGATTAGGACTTTTAATAATCTTCAACCCAAGATAACTCAAACTTTCAACAAAAACCTTTTCTAAATCTATAGTGGAGTAAATATAATCCTCAAAAAACTGGCCAAAATCAAGGCCACTAATTTTAAATAAAATATCCAAAATATTTTCTCTTGTATAACCTTTTGAACCAGAAAAGTTTTGATACAATTGCTTCATTAAATCATCCAAAGAATTTTGGTTTTGAGTTGCTTGCTTAATTTTTACATCCAGAATTAAGGCTACCAATTTACCCGTTACATAAAAAGAATTGGCCCGATGTGGTGTCGTAGTTGAATAACCGTCCAGCCAGCTTTCAAAACTACTTTGAGCTAGTGATAAATGACTAAACTTTGAATTATCAGCATAATATTGCCAGTATTTTGTTAGGCCCTGATAATACTTTTGATTGTTAATTAAACCAGCTCTGAGCAGAATTAAGTCTTCATAGAAACTGGTTACGCCCTCGGTAATATAGTGCAGACTAGAAAAACATTCTTTAGAATAATCTAAGTTTATAAACTCTTTTGGCCTAAAAGCTTTAACATTCCAAAAATGAAAAAATTCATGGCAGCACACAACCAGTAAATCTTTGTAAGTAGGAACTTTAGGTTTATCTTCAAGCTGATTTTGGGGCTCAAAAATATTTTCATCTGGGCCTAAACAGACTACGGTAGATTTGAAATGCTCTACGCCGTGAAAGGTTTCGTGTGGAGTTAAAATAATTTGAAACTCATATTTGTCGTAGGGGAAAGACCCGAATATTTTTGCTTGCTCATAAATAAATTTTTCGAAGTCTTCTTTGAGTTTTATTAGGTCAACATTCAACCTCGAAAAAACGTTTAAACTTACTTGGCAGTTTTTAAACCCTTGATCCTGAGAATTAGCCAAATCAACTGCAAAACTAAGCTGTTGTAATACCGGCGATAACAAAATCGGTGAGTCAGCAAGTTTATGAAAATCTTCAGCTTCAAAAATAAAAGCCTCCTTAGACGCCAGGCGATCCAAACTGGTTGAAAACTTCCAGCTAGTATCAGCTTCCAACTCAATTTCAGTCTTAACAGCTAAACTATCCAGGGTATAAACAAGGCAAGTACAAGGATTAATATAAACTAACTCTTGATTAAAATAGCAGCCATTACCAGCATCTAAAACATCAGCATAGTATTTGTAACTGATTTTAACACCAGTTTTAACATTAAAAACTTTCCAGCTATGTTTGTTAATTTTTTCTACTTTTAAGGACTGATTTAAGCTATCAAAAGCTACAAAATTGGTTACTTTTTTAGCAAAATCTTGCAGTTCATAGCGGCCAGGTCTCCAAGCTGGTAAATTTACTATTATATCACCCGGGTGACTAACTATAAACTCGGCTTCAATTTGCAGTAACTGGGAAGATAAATCTAGAGGCTTAATTTTGTAACGAATGGTAACTGGTAACACAATCATTGCATATCAAAATAGATATAAACTTGTCTAGAAAATTATTCATTCAAAACATGTGTTATATTGAACTTTAACTTTGGGCATAAATTGACAGTAAAACCCTAAATTCGTTAATATCATGGAGTTATGACACCCTTTAAGTTTTGCCCGGTATGCGGTAGTGATAAATTAGAAGAGATAAATGACCATTTGCTGATTTGCCAGGCATGTAAATTTGAGTGGTATCAAAACCCAAAACCAGCTAGTAATGTTATATTGTTAAATTCCAAGAGTGAAATGTTACTTGGCAAAAGAAAGTACCCACCAAACAGTGGCTTATGGGGAACAATTGGCGGTTTTGTAGATTTAAATGAGACTTTAGAACAGGCAGTTTGTAGGGAAACCCAGGAGGAGCTTGGAATCACCATTGAGCCTGAAAATTTAACTTACTTTACTTCAAACATTGATCGATACAAATTTCAGGATTGGGAGTATTTTACAATGGGGACTCTATTTACCTACAGATTATCAGACAGCCAAATTTCCCAAATTAAACCTGGGGATGATGTTAGTGGCGTAGAGTTTTTTAGTGTCCAAAATATCCCTTGGTCGGAGCTGGCTTTTGAAAGTACCATTAAATGCTTAAAAAAATATGCAGATTCGGTTTCTTTAAATGAAGATTTAGATATTTTAAGACAAAAAATTGACCTATTAGACAAGCAACTGCTATCGACTTTAGCCAGCAGAAGAGAGGCTGTAAAGTTTATTGGGAAGATCAAAATTCAACAAAAAATTGCCATTCATCAACCAGGTAGGTGGCAGCAAGTTTTGCAAAATTTAAAAGTTGAATCGGACAAACTAGGTCTTGATTTTGAAATCATTCAAAAGGTCTGGGAAACAATCCATATGGACAGCCTACGGGTTGAAAAAAAACAAGGCTGAAAAAGACTTGCCAAAACAGTAGATTTTCATTTCATTTAATAAGATTTTTACTAGGTGCTATCGTCTAACGGTTAGGACGCAGGATTCTCATTCCTGCAATCGGGGTTCGATTCCCCGTAGCACTACCAGCATTTAGTCAGCAAATAACCTAAATATGCTAGAAATAAACAACTCCTTAGACAAAAAAGAATTACTCTATACTTTAGCTAAAATTGCCAATGAACCTGGGACTTTATATATAAAAGTACATTCTTTGCCAACTTTTTTAACTACTCCAATTGCATTTACAATTTTTAATTACCAGATTAGTAATTATCCTAGAAACATTACCTGGACTAGCGAAAATTTCCAAATTTTAAACTTTTTGAAAAACTGTAACGCTCAAGTTGCTGATCCAGATACTAATTTTGATAAAAATCGTTACAATGATGCCCCCGAGCCAGCTACTTTTTTAAATTGGGAGCACGAAGCGGTCGATATAAAACAACCGTTGAATGAGATTATTGAAATCGAAACTGAGGATAACAGTCTGTCGCCAATTCAGGTAAATAAATCAGTAGTATCAGTTACTATTGGTGATAAAAAACCACTTATAGGAGGTGTTGAAGCTGGAGAACACAAACAATCAATTAAAGCCAGAAACCTATTGGAAGATTCTGGATACGAGCCCAGCAGCTTGATTAATATCCAAAATTCTAAACTGCAACCCACAGCAAGCTCAGAATCTGAAGATCAGATTTTTTTACACCGTGGAGGTGATGCCTTTGATTTTAGTATGCAATCTGCCCTAATTGCTTCAAAAACAATCAGCCAAAAACCAAATCAAACCAGTCAACAACTTCAAGCCGAACAAAAAGCTCACAAAACCAATCTCTACGAGACTTGGCCGAAGCAATCCAAAGATCAAGAAAAAGTTGTGCCTGCTTTTGAGCCAGTCAAATACGAACAGAATTTAGATGAACTGCTGTCGCGAATTGAAGCTACCAGAGATGCCCTTAGCAGTTTAAAAATGCCTCAACAAAAAACTGTAGCTGTTAATTCTGGGAATGGTATTTTTTGGAAAACTTTTGGATTTTTGAGTACTTCAGCTATAGTCTCAGCCGTAGTGGTTGGATTTTTATTCTTTTTCCCAACCAAGGCATACAGTTTAGACATTACTCCCGAAACTAAGGTCCAGACCGATACCGTTTCTTTTTCTAAAGAAGAATTTACAAACCGTAAGGTGCCAATTCAAAACCAGGATAGTGTAGTAGCAACAGGTAAAGAAACCCAGACTCAAGATCGAGCTACAGGTACAATTACCCTGGTTAATAACAGCAGTGGACAAATTAAATTCGATAAGGGTGGTATAATTTTAGTTGGCTCAAGTGGCTTGGAATATAGGCAAGTTGGCCAAAACAATGAACCAGGTACTTTTGTTGTCCCCGGACAAAGCTCAAATATAACTATCACGATAACAGCGACGGGTAACGGTACTGATTACAATTTGCCCATAAACTCAACTTTGAAAATCTATAATCTAAAAAAGGACGCCTTGGGTAGTAGTTTTAATGGTGTCGTTGCAACACCTGTAAATGTTACCAAACAAACTGGAAATAGCATTGTAATTCAGGATGACATTAACAATTTACAAACAAAAGCCGAGTCTTCTTTGGAAAAACTTGCAAAACAAGAAGTCTCTAAGTTGAGCCAGGAAAATGTTATCACCAAGGAAAATTGGTATGAAATACTAAACCCAAGTTACAATTTTAGTCACAAAGTAGGACAAATTACCTCCACACTAACTGTTGATTCCGGTAGTAATGTTGGACTATATTACTTGGACGAATCAGTTCTAGTTACCAAGCTGAAGCTTACAAATACCAATATCCAAAGAGTGATTGAAGTCACCAAGGTAGACAGTAGTGATAAAAGTATCGTGGGTAATTCCAAAATTAGCCTAAAAATTGATTATAAATATACTATCAAACAGCAGTTTAACGAGGCCTCAATTGCTCAAAAACTTTCAGGAAATAGTTTCTCCACAGCTAAAGATCAGCTCCAGCAAGAATACCCAACCATCAACGATATTCAAGAAAAAAAGTCTGGTCTTAATCTACCGGGTTTAAACCCTAGAGTGGAGGTTAAGGTAAATATTAACGATCAAGATTTAAAATAATGCTAGCAGCTAATGATTTAAAGGAATTTTTTGCAAGCTCTGAGCAGTTAATCCAGTCCTTAAATTTGAGTGATTTAAATCTGCAAATTGAAGAAATAAAAACTCAGCTTAACCAGCAAAATATTTGGTCCGATCCGGCTAAAGCCAGCACTTTGAACCAAAATTTAAGTAAACTTAATCAGCAAAAAACCAAAATCGATCAGTTTGAAGATTTACTAGAAAACCTGCAAATTGCTTTTGATTTGGAAGATGAGGGTCAGTTTGAAGAAATTTACTCTCAGGTAGAAAAGCTAAAAACAACTTTGGAAAATGAGAAATTTTTAAATGGAAAATTCGATGATAATACTGCCTTACTAACTGTGCATTCTGGAGCTGGTGGAGTAGATGCTGAAGATTGGGCCGCAATGCTAACCTCCATGTATCAGTCTTTTTGCCGTAAGCAAAACTTCGATTGCACTTTGATTTACCTTTCTGTTGGTGACGAAGGAGGGGTAAAAACAGCAACGATGAGTATCAAGGGACCAAAGGCTTATGGGCTAGTCAAAGAGGAGGCAGGGGTGCACAGACTTGTGCGAATTTCACCTTTCAACTCAGGTAAAACCAGGGAAACCTCTTTTGCCCTAGTGGAGGTGATTCCGGATAATATTTACGATAAAATTGGCGGCCCGAAAATTGAAGAAAAAGATTTAAAATGGGACTACTTTATGGCTGGCGGTAAAGGCGGACAGAGCGTTAATACAACCTATTCTGCGGTGAGGGTAACTCATATTCCTACAAACACCGTAGTGGTCTGTCAAAATGAACGTAGCCAAATGCAAAATAAAGATCAAGCTCTAAAATATTTAGCCAATAAGCTAGCAATTTTGGAAGCCAAGAAAAATAAAGAACTGGAAAAAGAACTAAGGGGAGAATTTCAAAGCGCCGAATGGGGCAGTCAAATCAGAAATTACGTCCTGCATCCATACAAACTAGTAAAAGACACCAGAAGCGGCTGGGAAACCACAGACACTGACAAGGTTCTACTAGAAGGTGATTTAATAGATTTAATCTGGAGCGTGAAGAGAGTAAGACATGAGGATGTGTAGGGGAAGGATTTATCCTCCCGCGTGGGATATAGTGGTAGACTACCCCCCCCATAACACAGTTCCATTATACAATACACTAGATTCTCTTTTGTATTAAAAAGTATTAAAAACCGCTACTGTGTATTGTCCCTAGAGGTATTCAAACTAATCCAGACATTAAAGAACTAATCAAAAAAACAAGTCAAACACAAGTAAATACCTACATCTCTAATATCAATTCTAAAGCTTATACAGTAGATGAATTTGCTTTAAGTATTAGAAAACACTGGAGTATTGAGAATAACTTACATTGGCATAAAGACATGATATTTGGAGAGAACAAACATATTTTAAGTACAGTAAACCCAACCTTTTTCTTTTCAGCTATTTACTCTTTTACAATTAGTGTGATTAATTTTAGCAACCTTACTTCTTAGAAACACGCCTCTCGAGCTGCTAATGCACTCCCCTGCGAGCTAACTGCTAAGCTGTAGGGGAATTTTATGATACAATTATCGGCAAAATTACTTTACCCACACCCCAAACTTTGCTTTAAACCCAACAAAACTTAGACTAAACCCAAAAAATAAACCACAAAAATTCAATGCCTGAATTACCCGAAGTAGAAGCCTTAAGACGAGGATTGTTACCATTGATTGTTGGTCAAAAAATCAAAAAAGCTGAGGTTAAAATGCCAAAACTAGTTTCTAGCAAAGGGACCACTCGAGTTTCCTCTGATTTAAAGCTTCAGGAATTTATCCAAGGCACCCTTGGCAGAACAATCGAAGGCATTGAAAGGAGGGCTAAAAACCTAATATTCAGCCTAAATGACGGTGGAATAATCCTAGTTCATTTAAAAATGACTGGACAGCTGGTATATAAGGGCAAATCAGGAACTGATAAGCAAATTTCAGTTAGCGGAGGTCATCCAATTGAACTTTCTGAAAACTCTCTACCAAATAAACACACATATGTGATTTTTAATTTAGAGCACGGAACACTGTACTACAACGATGTTAGGCAGTTTGGTTACTTACTATACTTTACAGATAAAAAAACCCTTGAATCACAGAAACATTTTGATGGGCTTGGTGCGGAGCCACTGGATAAGGGCTTCGACTTTGAACTTTTTTACGAGAAACTAAAAGCTAAATCAGGAATTCTCAAAAAAGTCTTTTTAGATCAAACGGTGGTTGTTGGATTAGGCAATATTTACGCCGACGAAGTCTGTTTTGATGCAATGGTCAAACCCCTGAGAAGTATAAATAGCCTAAAAAAATCCGAAATAAAAGCCTTGTACGAGTCAATTGTAAAAATTCTTCCTAAGGCTGTTGCAATGGGCGGCTCTTCTGTGTCCAATTACTTGCTGGCAGATGGCTCCAAAGGAAACTACGCCAGAGAGCATAAAGTATATGGCCGAGCGGGTCAGGTCTGCCTAAGATGTGGTAAAACCTTACAAAAAACAGTTCTGGGCGGTAGAACCACAGTATTTTGTGACAACTGTCAGAAATAACCATCCAGATAATATTTTAACCTGTAAAACACGTGTTTTATAATCATTTGTAGCGGCGAAGTTTACGAGCCATTCTATCCCACGACTTCACAACTTATATGTGCATAACTTGTGTATAAGTTGTTCTTTCCACATTTCAATTTTATCTTCTTCTGTCATTTTTTGCCTTCTTTCTGTGCTAATATCTCTATTTATATCAACTACTTTGGCGATCTCATCCCAATGAGCTGGTGGAGTAGATTCTTCTTTAACCGTCCTACCGTGAACCGTTAACACTTCTGGCCTACACTCTTTTAACAAAAACCCACACCAACTTTCCGTTTCAATTTTATTAAAGCCAATCCTCGTCTTAATGCTAAGTGGAATTTGATCTTGCAAACCCTCCTTGGTAGCTAAAATAATTTCTTTAGCAAGCTGAGGCGATTTAATCAAGGCTGAGCAAGCCCCTTGTTTGATGACTTTCTTTACTGGGCAACCCATATTGATATCCATCCCATCAAAACCCAAATCAAGCACCATCTTTGCAGTTTTATAATAATCCTCTGGTGTAATTCCCCATACTTGAGCTACAATTGGCTTTTCTGTTACTGCGTATTTTAGTCTGTGGATAACTCTAGCCTGCCCACTGCTTTGCACACCTGCAGTACTAGTAAACTCAGTAAAATATACATCAGGTCTGGCAACTCTTTGAATCACCTGTCGAAAAACTGTGTCAGTAACATCTTCCATAGGGGCCAAAATTGAAAACGGTCTTTTAAGGGTCTGCCAAAAATTAGTCATTGAATAACTTAGGCAAGTTTTGTCTTAGCCGAAATTAGTGTGTAGCTATTGATAATCTCTCCAATAATTTTGTTGAAATCTTCAAACTCCAGTACTTCTTCCTCGATCAAGGTGCTGGCAATCTTATCAAGGTATGGTCGGTATTTAACAATGATTTTCTTACATTCATGATAACACTCACGAATAATTCTTTCAATTTCCAAATCAATCTGTTTTGCAATTTCCTCGCTGTACTGTTGCTTTTCAACCATATCTCTGCCCAAGAAGGTCATACCTCCATCGGTTTTGAAAGATACTGGACCAAGATTACTCATGCCGTACTTTTTAACCATATTTTCAGCGATTTCTGAAGCCTTAGATAAGTCGTTAGATCCACCAGTTGATACTTCTCCAAACACTACCTCTTCAACACAATAACCACCAAATAGAGCTGTGATTTCTGACATAAATTCGCCTTTTGTCTTGGTAATAGCATCGTTATCATCATCCACATGGAATGTATAACCAGCAGCCCGTCCTCTAGGAATAATTGTCACCTTCTGTACTTTCTGAGCCTGTGGTAAAACTGAGGCCGTCAAAGCATGTCCAGCTTCATGATAGGCGGTAAGTTTCTTTTGTTTTTCGGTAATAATTTTAGTTTTTAATGAAGGGCCAAGGGCAACCTTTTCTATAGCTTCACGCAAAATTGTATTGTCTACTTCTTTCTTCTTTTCCCGAACGGCTAGAATGGCCGCCTCGTTTAAAACATTCATTAAATCAGCTCCAGAAAATCCGGGGGTTCTTTTGGCGATGATGCTTAAATCTATATCTTTAGCCATTTTTTTATTGCGAGCGTGAACTTCCAAGATTTTTTCTCGCTCTTTTCTATCTGGGGCTGTAACTGTAACTTGTCGGTCAAACCTGCCTGGACGCAGAAGTGCTGGGTCAAGTACGTCTGGTCTATTGGTAGCTCCAATTACAATTAAAGAGGTGGTTGGCTCAAAACCATCCATCTCAACCAAAATTTGGTTTAAAGTTTGCTCTCTTTCATCATTACCTCCACCAAGACCAGCTCCACGCTGACGTCCTACAGCATCGATTTCATCTATAAATACAACACAAGGGGCTTTTTTCTTGGCTCTTTTGAATAAATCTCGAACCCGTCCCGCCCCGACACCAACAAACATCTCTACAAATTCAGAACCTGAAACATAGAAAAAGGGTACTTTAGCTTCACCAGCAACAGCTTTGGCCATTAAGGTCTTACCGTTACCGGGGGAACCCACAAGTAAGACACCCTTAGGTATTTTTGCCCCCATTTTGGCATATTCTTCGGGTCGTTGAAGGAAATCAACCACTTCGGTTAGCTCTTGCTTGGCTTCTTCATTGCCAGCCACATCTTTAAAGGTAATTTTTTCTTTATCATCCAATTCATCAAAAACCCTGGCTTTTGAGTTTCCAAAAGATATTGCTCGATTATTAGTATCGGACACTCTTCGTATAAAGAAGATTGCCATACCCACCACAATCAAGATTAAGGCAAAATACCAGATATTGCCATTTTCAATAAAAGTAACATACCAGGCCTTGGTTTTTTCAGTGTAAACTACCTCCCCATCACTGGTTCCAACCTTGATTGATTGATCTTTGCCAAGAGCGTTATTAATGTTTTCAAGCACTGAAGAGTTGCTTTCTACTGAAATATTAGGATAAACCTCGGTGTTAACCTCGGCTCTTTTTTTATTATCAAGATTCTTATAAACCTCAGCAGTTATTTCTTTTCGATCTGCACTTACCTCAATTTTACTCACACTGCCTTTTCTAAGCTCAGAAACGAGATCTGAAAATTGCTTTGGTTGTGGGTTTTGAGTGACTTGTAGTTTCTGAGATAAAAACAGAATTACTCCAATTACTACAAACGAGAAAATTACTGTAATCAGGTTAAGTACTATTTTTCTGGTTTCTGGAGTTTTTTTAGGATCTTTCGGGGATCCTGAGTTTGGTTTGTTTAAAGGTTCAGGAGTCTCCTTTGTTGACTCTTGCTGTCCTTTTTTGTCTTCTTCCATATCAAATTTATAGCTTTATTTAGATTAATAAGTCCTTTTTAGTAGATCTTTTGTCAAGGAATTTTACCCCAACGAACCTCCCCGCAGCAAGCTATGGGGTATCAAGCAAAGTTTTATACACTCTAAGAAGAGGGAATTTAACCCAAAGACATTAAATCTTATTTCGACTGTTCAAGACCCCTCAACTCTTCATTCATCTTTCTATAGCTCCAAACAATCTCAATAGCCAATTGTTTACTTTTTTGCTGAGACTCTGGCGTAGCTGAAGAGTTTTTTGTTAAACTATATTTTCTATGTTCTATAAGCTCGTTTAGCTTTCGAAGCAACAGAACAAATGCTTTTTGAGAAACTTCGTAACGCTTTGGAACTGCAGCATCTAAAAGGGTTTTTTCCAAGTCTTTGTAGCTTTGCTCAAGCTTATTCAAATCTTCAACTTTATTTAATTTATAAATCAGCAGTAAACTTCCGAGCTCATTTTGAAGCTCCCCAGCATTCATGAATTTTTTAATAGACTCTACCCTGCCTTGTAAGTAGTCTGATAGAGTTTGTCGATTCTCATCAACTGTTCTAAAGCTGATCGTATCAAGTTGAGACTGTAAATCCACCTTCAAACTTAACTGATAAAGTTGGGGGAAATCAACACCTTCAGCTGAAGCAGCGTCAAAAGATTCCTGAATAGATTCCAAGACACCCTTCTCTTGCTTGTTGTATACAACATTTCTACCAGCCTCAATCTGTAAGCCAGTAAGAGGGCTAATACCCCTATTAACATTTTCTTTATCGTTTAATTTGCAATCTAAGTTGCCCCCTGAATCTCCACACAAAGTATATTTGTTATTTGGATTTGATCCATACAAAAATTCTATCTTGTTTGTCAGACCATCCCCATCAGGATCTGCCCCAGGGCCAGAAATTAAAGAGTTTCGTATTTCAATATCAGTGAAATTTCTCTTAACCCAGCCATCAGGATAAATTGGCAAATCCTCGAACTTTACAGTTTCGTACACAATCGATATTGGATCTGTTGAATCAGCAATATTATTTAGAACATTAAGTTGGTTTTTTAAGTTTACATTGTTCAAAATATCATTATCCTTGATTTCCAACTTGGCCTCTGATTTTCGCCAATCCGGGAAGCCCTTTGTAGAAACAAAAAAAATACCCCCAACAATTGTTATCGTCAGTATTAAAGCGATTACCACCTTCGCACTATCTGGTATATAAATCTTTGTCTTTAACCAATAATAGGGAAAGGTAAATTTTTCAAAAAGGGTAATTTTTAGTTTTTTATCTCTGGTTTTAATACGAACTTTTGGGTGTGTATCTCTAGTTTTTTTTGCTATCTGTCGATTTTTTTTAATTTGTGCAGGCACAGACTTCGATTTTGTTTCATATTTAATGTTTTGTAAAGATTGACAACCTTTCTGATAAAGTCGACTTTGATGGTGGTTGGCTGGATAGTAGCTGCACATTTATTTGTGTGGAGGAAAGTCGGGACACCCCATTTTTAATGTGAAGTAGGTTGGTAGAGTCGTAAACTACGAGGTGCAAGCCTAGGGAACCTTTTTTAGGGTTGAAAAGTGCAACAGAAAATATACCGCCCCAACGGGTAAGGTTGAAAATGTGAGGTAAGAGCTCACAAACCAACTTGGCAACAAGAGTTCTGCAAACCCCACCTGGTGCAATGGCAAATTAGGTCGCCAGCATAGAGAAATTACTATCAAAACAAAATCCCGCTTACAGGCCAACCTTACCTCAAATATTTAGACACGAAAATTTTATCTTGACTGCTAAGATCAATTGTTGAAACCAGACCGCTAGTGGTTGAATCAATCGTTATTAGCCATGTTTTGGTTAGATTGTTCTTAATTAAAAGTAAATTATAATATTTAGAATTTTGAGCTGCTTGAGTGCTAATCCTAAGACTGTAGTTGTTATCCTGGGTTAACTTACTTAAACCCTCCGTCAGTGGAGAAAGGTTTTCAAAAATCAAGTTAAAATCCCCTGACTTATTATTCACTTTCCATAGTTTACAATCGGTGAGGTTTTTTAGTGTGCACACGCCATCTAAATAGTAAGTATCATCTTCAAACTCGTAAGTATCTTTAGCAGTTGCAGTAAAATTTTTAATTTTTGTACGTAAAGGGGTTATTAAGGTGTTCGAATAGTTGACTAATTTATCCAGCCAATCGCCCTCACTACTATTTTGAACTAAAAAAATATCCTTCTTTAAGTATTTAGAGTAAAAACTGTTTAAAAGTTGCTGATCTGGCTTATAAACAACACCAACACCAGCTAGGTTTACACAGTCATTTGATTTCCAATAAACCACTATCTGACCAATTTTTTTATATTCTTGAGGTGGTGTAGACTCAACCAAAGAGCATTTATCCGAATCTATTTTTATACTGGCAGTGCTGTTCTGAATGGTTAGATTAGTATTATTAGTTGTCTTAGGGTCAGGGACATCTTCAATATCTTTTTGAAAAAAATAACTTTCTGGAATGGCTTTATCTGATACTGGAGATGAAACTGCCTCAGCAAAAAAACTAAACTTTACACCAATATTCAATAAAAAAACCACAACCAGGAAAAACACAACCAGGGAAGGGATAATTAACAATTTTGATCTGTTGCTTAAATAATAGCTATTTATCTTATATATCACAGTTTTTAATTTAGAGTAATGTGTTTAATTAATCAAGTTTTATTCCCTCAATTCAAAATAACCACCCAAAAACCTTATATCTAAAGACTTGTAAGGTTATAAAACACGTGTTTTGCTTAAGACATTCTTATAAACGGTTTGTTAGCAAGATTTGACTAACAACTTGATGAGCTTTTAAACCATGTCTTCAGTTTATCTCGAAGGTACTCCAGATAAAAACATTAAAGGGTCTTGTTTAACACCATTAACTAAAACCTCAAAATGAAGGTGAATTCCAGTAGCCCAACCTGTTTGGCCCATTCTACCGATAGATTGGCCTTGTACAACTTGTTGACCTGGGGTGGCATATATCTCACTCATGTGAGCATAAAGGGTTTTTAATCCGTTTCCATGGTCAATAACAACTGCTAAACCATAACCAGCCACTGTAAACTTATAAACTGCACTAACAACACCACTCTTAGCGGCGAATATGGGTGGTGATGAAAAATTTGCTACATCACAAGCAATATGGTTAGGCTGGATACACCTGGAAATTACCCCAGTTGTTGGCCAAATCAAACCAGCAGATTTTGCTTCAGAATATGTGTTTGCATATGTTGTTCCGGTACCAACTCTCAACATTGCATCTGTCTCTCTTTGTTGCTGAGCTGTTTTTTCAAGGTTAATTTTCCTAGCATCTTCAACTTGATTACTCTTTGCAACAGCTTGAAAATCTGTTGTCGGTATTAAAACGAAGTTATTTGCTGGGAAACTATCAGTCTCATGGTTTAATATCGATTCGTTTTGAGTATATAGATTATTTTTATCAACTCCATATATTCTCACCAAATCATCAATTTTTGTATCTGTAACTGTTTTGTAAATGTACCCATCAGTCCACGGTAAATAAACAGTTTCGGGTAGTTTATCACCCGCAATTTGATTGTTAAAAGCTACGGTATCTGGTCTTAGGCCATACATTTCTGCAACTGACTCGACTGTTTCTGCAGCTCTGGCCTTGTGTTCTATTATTCTTAGTAGTAAGAAATTGTCTTTATTTTGATTCTCTTGTTTAATCAAACTTATTGGTGTTAGTTTAGTTGTATCAATTTGAGAAATTGTTGAATAATCTTTATAACTATGATTATCTAGTGCCCTACTTATATAGCTATTTGAGGATGTAGGGGCAATTAAACTGCACAAGGATAGGGCAACAAATGTCAAACCAATAAGAATAAACAAATAAAACTTATTCAACAATAAAAAGGTTGTTTTTAGGGTATCTACAACAGCTGAAACAGTTTCCTTAAGATCAATTTTTACACCTATCCACCACAAACCCCTAGTTTCTTTTGAAGCAAATATTTCAACCACCTCCCTTACATTTTTTTTAACCTCCTGATATCTATCCGGCAATAATAAAACCTGCTCATAAACTGAAACTGAAAATATCAAACCTTGATAAAAGGTGTTGTTTAAAACTTCCAAAACTAAACTCATTAAACATACAATGAATACCCTGCTTAGGAGTATAAACTCTGATAAACTCTCTTTTGAGGAGATAATCATTTCAGAGAGTTGTTGGACTGTTTTGTATACTGGAATTATATCACCAAAAGCAGCTTGGGAATAGTTTATTTTTTTAGTAATATCTCCAACTAAGACAAAGTTTGGTTGGTATTTTATTGTTGGCGAATTTTGTGCTTGATCAATATTAAAATAATCAGTGTTAGACATAAAGGTTTTGCCAAATCTTCGTGATTTTGACTTATAAAATATAGATTGTCAAAATTAGATTAGGCGGATGCTTGGTGAGTATGTTGTGCTGATATATGTAGACAAAATGTATTTCTTTTTTATTATATCAGGTTTGGATTTTTCTACTGCTAACACAACTGACTCAATATTTTCAGCAATTTTTTCTGGGTTAAAACTTGAATTAATTTTTCCACAGACGATATGCAAGTTTGAGGTTTTATCGTTTTTAAAATCAACTTTTCCACCTTTAATAGATTTAACCATTTCTTCAATATTATCTCCAACAGTCCCAGTTTTTGGGTTTGGCATTACACCAGCAACACCTAAAATTCTAGCTATAGAGGCTAGTTTTTTCATCATCTCTGGTTCAGCAATTGCTTTGTCAAAATTTATCTTGTTTTCCGATTTAATTTTTTCAACCAACTCCTCACCACCTACAATATCAGCTCCGGCTTTAGTGGCAATATCTTGTTTATCAGAATTTACAAATGCTGCAACTACAACTTTTTTTCCTGAACCATTTGGTAAAACAACTGAACTTCTAACAAGCTGATCTGATTTAGTTGGATCAATGTTAAGTTTAAAGTGCAACTCAACCGTATCACCTGCTTTTATATTTGACTGCTCAAGACTAAATAAAAACTGACTTACTTCTAAAATTGAAGGTTTGTCTTTTTTTGACTTTGTAAATTCCTGAATTTTAGCAAAATTTGCTGAGTATTTTTTAGACTTTCCTTTTAATTTGATAACTTTGTTGGACATATAAATAACGAGGTATTAGCGGCAAAAGCCTCCCTCAAAAATAAAATTGATAACTACTCGGCGACTTTGACTCCCATACTTTTACAAGTTCCTTTCACTTGTTCAGCTGCGGACTCAACTGTAAAACAGTTTAAATCTGGCATCTTTTTCTGAGCAATCTCAAGAACCTGTGCCACTGTTAAAGTACCAACAGTCTCCTTAAGGGGGTTACCTGCACCAGACTGGACACCAAGCGCTTGCTTAACAAGCTCTGCAACAGGGGGTGTTTTGAGTATAAACTCATACGATCTGTCTTCAAAGATAGTAACAACAACAGGTACCATTCCTTGCATTGTAGAAGTCTTATCGTTAAAATCTTTACAAAACATGACTAGATTTATACCGTGAGGACCCAATGTTGAACCAACTGGAGGTGCGGGATTAGCAGCCCCTGCTTTAATAAGCATTTTCACCTGAGTCTTAATTTTTTTATCAGCCATATTGTTATTACTTGTCGGAATATATTACCTCAACAGTTTATAAGGCAATAAGACTACAGGTTCTTTGTCTTGTCAAGATCTAACAATTAAACAAGTTTATGATTTGCAAGAAATTAAAAATTTTAAGAGTTTAAAAGAATATGATCAGATATATAAATGTAAATAAAAAATACGCAGGTAAACACGGATATGCTTTAAAAAATGTAAGTTTGGATATCGCAGCTGGAGAGTTTGTTTCTTTTATTGGACACTCAGGGGCGGGAAAGAGTACTATATTAAAAATGTTAACTGGTGAAGAAAAACCTGAGCAGGAAGGGGAGGTTTGGATTGAAGATATAAGGGTTGATAAAATAAAACCGGAATACTTACCTTATCTTAGGAGGAGGATTGGTTATATTTTTCAGGATTTTAAACTACTTTCAACTAGAACAGTTTTTGAAAACGTAAGCCTTGCTATGGAGGTTGCAGGGGCATCCAAATCTGAGATTGAAAGAGATGTTCCGAAGCTTTTAGAGTTGGTTGGGCTTAATGACAAGATGCAAAGCTACCCAAAGGAGCTTAGTGGTGGTGAAAAACAAAGGGTTTCTATCGCTAGAGCCCTGTCCCACAATCCAATACTTTTGATCGCAGATGAGCCCACAGGAAATTTGGATAGGGCAAACTCATATGAAATAATTACCTTGCTTTTAAAAATTAATAATTCTGGAACAACTGTACTTCTAGCTACCCATGATCAAGAGGTTGTGGATAAGTTGAAAAAGAGAGTTATTACACTTCAGAAGGGGGGGGTTGTTTTAGATCAAGCCGTTGGGATGTATTATATCTAGTTTTTTTTGTAAACTCAACAGTGTGAGTAAAAACCAAAATTTTTTTAGGCACACCCTTTGCTCTGATTATCACAAAAATACCCCGTCAGACTTCATCTACCACCCCTTTAAAAAAGGGAATTTTTAGTTTATCTCTAATTCAAATTAAGTTATTATTTACGGAATTAGTATAACCAACTTCAAATAGGTACTTAACTTATCGGAAAGTTTGAATGTTGGTTTTTATAGTATAGACAGTTGAAAACCAAAAAGGGTGTTGCAAATATTTCAATGAAGAGGTGTTTTAAGTATTTTGTGTTTAGTTTTAAAGAATTTTAACTACTACAATTAGAACTAACTTTAAACTATTGTTCAGTTTCAACTATTTTAAATTTTTCTTTAATTGCTGTTAAGGCATCTTTAGCACAAACAACCTCAGCGTCTTGTTTAGACCGCCCTTCTCCAGTAACCACCAATTCGTTAGATACAAACACCCCACAAACAAAAGCCCTGTCGTGATCTTTACCAGATGTTGAGATGATTTTATATTTTGGGGTTTCTTTTAGATATTTCTGAACATATTCTTGCAGTTTTGTTTTGTCATCTTTATAGGTTTTTTGATTAATAATTTCGGGGAGTTTGGTTAGAATATTAGCTTCAACAAAAGCTGAACTCGAGCTCAAACCACCATCAAGATACATAGCTCCAATTACCGCCTCTACAGCGTCAGCTACAATACTAAGTCTAACATCACCATCTATAGATCGCTCACCCTTAGAAACGTAAAGCACCTCACTCAAGCCAAGGGATAGGCCAACACTACCAATTAGTTTGTAGTTTACAAGTGCGGCTCTAAGAGCTGTAAGATGGCCCTCAGGTTCGGTAAAGTTTTTGAAGAGATAATCAGTTACGATAATTTCTAATACTGCGTCACCTAAAAACTCCAACCTCTCATTGTGCTCTTTTTTCGCAACACCAAACTTACCCTGGTTGAGATATGACCTGTGGGTGATTGATGTTTCCAGCAGATTTTTATCTTTAAAACTGTACCTGAGTTTTTCCTCAATAAATGTAATGATCTCTTGTTGATTCATGTTAGTATGTTCTGCTATACATTACATCCTCACCGGTTCTATTGTATGTAAAAGATTCACCATTAAACCAAAGTTCAATCTCGTTTTCAGCTTCACCTATATTTTCGCTTGCATGAAAGAGGTTGTGTATAGATCTATTCTCAAGATTTGCAACAGCAGGGGAATCTACTGAAAAATCACCCCTAATAGTTCCCATATCTGCTTTAATTGGAAGGGTGTGTCCAGCTAATTTTCGAACCATGTCGATAGCTTGAACCCCCTCGACAATCATACACACAACTGGACCAGAGGTCATGTATTTAACTAACGTTTGGGCTACTTTTTTGCCGACCAAGCTTTTATCATTAGTTCCTAAAAATTCTTGTGCGTCTAATTCTAAATCTAGAAAAGTACCCAACCCTTTTTCACCTAATCGATCAACCCAGGCTTGGTCACTCATTGGGTAGTGCTTAATTATTTGTTCTTCTGTTGCTTGTTTCATCTGTAAAGCAACTATCTTTAAACCAGCTTTTTCAATCCTTAAAACTATTTCACCTACCAGCCCACGCATAACACCGTCCGGTTTGATCATACAAAAAGTTCTTTGTTTTTTTATCTTGTTTGCTATATTATTTGATTTATCTGACATATAGAAACTTCAAAACAGATTTAGGTTTTTTGGCAAGCTACCTATATTATTTACACCCCCTATTTAACACAGATGTTAAGATTATTTACACGTCCACCGTCCTGCTTGACCAATCGAAAACATATACGCTGCTACGTTAATTTGTTGATAAGAATCCCAAACATTTGGGTTTGCAATACCAACCCTTCTTGCGTTTGCATTAAATGTTGATGATAAGAACTGAAACAAACCAATATAGGGTCCGGATTTATTATAAGCTCCACTCCTTCCACCGCTTTCGCAGTACATCACTCTGATAAGTTTGTTGGGATCGCAGCCAAAATTTGCACAGGCGGTGTAGATTGCAGATTGAAAATCTCCAGAGACAGTTACAACTGAGGCAACCTGTTGTTGATTTGCTGTATTTTTCCGCTGAAGATTGGTTTGATAACTTAGAAGTTCCTGCTGTCTGAGAGTTTCAGCTCTGGCCTCTTGCTCGGCAATTAAAATTTGTTCTTGGGCTAATCTGTTGGCTTCTAGCAAATCAGCCTGTTTCTTTATACCAGGTTTAGAAACATTGTTATAGTAAGAATAGTCCAACTGAACACTTGCTGTTTTTAGTGGTGTTTGCTGGTGATTGTAGTTTTTAGTCTGAGATACAGCTAAAGGTATGTGGGTGTTTATTAAAGATAATCCTAAAATAAAACTAAGTATTGAGATCATGTTGTTGTGGGTTGCAACCCCAGTATTTTCAAAAGCTATTAGGCTTAATTTTCAAGAATAAATAATGAAGCAAGTCTTACTTTTATTGTTTCATACAACCAGACAATTGTAAAGAATTAGGCTGTGTTTATTACAAAAAATACTTGAAAAGCTCGTTTAGATGAGTTTTTATATTTTAAAACACATGTTTTAGTTTAATGGTTTTGGCCTGTAGTTTACCGGCAGGTTGTAATTTCCACCAATATAGAATAGGGCATCAAGATCTTGCATTACACTCCAAGCTAGGCTTGAAAAATGTGGGGTATAGATGTAGGTTGCACATGTCATACCGTTTCCCAGGGTAACAGCTTGGCCGTCAATATATACAGAGGCTCCCACCTGGAAAATACCGCCAGAGTTTGAGAATGCGTAGGGTGCACCCTTTAAACACATCTGCTCCAAAATCCGCAATCTTCTAACCATGTGATAAACTTGTCTAAAAACACCTCTGTAGATTATCCAGTTTGGGTTTAGGTCATAACATGAACCTGCTTGTTGGGCTGGTGTTGGATTGTTGGGTGTTTCAAAGCAGTAGTATCCTGTTGCCCTGTCTGATCTAAAAGCTAGCTTGTTGCTATTACCAGGTAGGCTGTACGGCTGGCAAGCACTGTTTGTGTCTGCGTCTGATTTTGCACACACCCCATAAACAAGCCTAGACTCTTTTTGAATTTGGGCCAGAATAAAACCCGGATTCATTGGGGTGTCACCATTGTTAAAACATATCGGGGTTGGTGTTTCAGTGGCACAACCAGAGCCTAAGGATGTTCTACTCAGCCTCCATACAAGATCAGCAAAAGACATAGTCTGACCCTCGACGGCTTTATAAGCAACACCAGGGTCAAAATTTTGTGAATTGTTTATCGGATATAGGTTGTTTGAGTTTTTATATAGCGAGACTGTCAGGTTTAGAGAACCCAACACTGAACCTTTAGAGTTGAGAAAGTTTTGAATTTTTGAGGTAGAGTTAAAATTCTCTGGTAAGGAGTAAATGTCAGAGTCCGTAAATACAAGACTTCTATCATAGCTAGAATAAGATGCTCTCAGTGAGACACTTGTAAATGAGAGTATGCTTATAACTGAAACCATGATAAAAACAATAAGTTGTTTATAAGTTGTTCTTTTAACAGGTTTAGCTTGTTGCATAGTTTGTGTATTGTGTTTATATCTTTCAAAAACTCACCCCAATATGTAAAAAAGTCAACCCTTGTGAACAGTGTTAAAGATGGTTGTGATTAACAAAGCCTTTATAAAAAAGAAAAACTGGTAATCCACAGAAAATGAACAATACCCAGTATCTATATTAATAATTAAGTTTTATTAATACGGTGTGTGCCCACAGGCCCAGAACAACAGAAACGGACAATAACCCTCAATTATTGATTGACAAAAGATGTTTCAGGCTGGATATTTCAACTATATGGCTAAAAAAGTTAAACAAGATGAAACTCTTGCTGGAAGTAGCAAGAGAGAGGTTGCTGATTTAATAATATCTCAGATCAAAGCAAGTTTCGGACAGGGTGCGATAATGCGCATGAACGAGGTTGTTGACACAAAAATTGACGTCATTTCCACAGGCTCACTCTCTGTTGATCTTGCTACAGGTATTGGTGGCCTCCCAAGGGGGCGTGTTATTGAAATTTACGGACCCGAGGCGAGCGGGAAAACCTCACTAGCTCTTTCAGCTGTTGCTCAAGCTCAAAAATCCGGTGGAATTGCCGCCTTCATTGATGCGGAGCACGCCCTAGACCCCTCAAGGGCTGCAAGCTTCGGAGTTAATCTAAACGACCTGTACATATCACAGCCGAGCAATGGTGAGGAGGGTTTGGAGATTGTTGATAACCTTGTTCGCTCCAATGCTTTTGATATTGTGGTTGTCGACTCAGTTGCTGCCCTAGTTCCAAAATCAGAACTTGAAGGGGATATGGGTGATAGCTCTATGGGTGTACAGGCAAGACTCATGAGTCAAGCACTAAGAAAACTCACAGGTGTTATTTCAAAATCTAAAACAACTGTTATTTTTATAAACCAACTCAGGTTGAAAATCGGCATTTCTTTTGGAAACCCAGAAACCACAACCGGGGGTCAGGCTTTAAAATTTTACGCAACCCAAAGGTTTGAAGTTAGAAAAGTTGGAAACTTAAAGTCTGGTACAGATAGTGTGGGGGTGAGGATTAAAGTTAAGGTTGTAAAAAATAAACTAGCTGCACCATTTAAAACTGTTGAGTTTGATATGATTTTTGACGAACCGGGTGTATTTAGTAGGGCTGGTGAGGTTTTAGATGTGGGAACCCCTTATGGTGTTATCGACAAAAAAGGAAACACCTACAGCTTTATAAACACCAAAGGTGAGGAGATAAAACTCGGTGTGGGTAGAGAAAGCGCTAAAACAAACCTGTATAAAAATCCAGAATTAATGGATGAAGCAACAGTGCTTATCATGGCTAAGTTTAGAGAAAATATAGCAAAAAGTTTTGAGCTAAAAACAACCATTCCAGCTAGTGATGCGGGTGAAACAGAGCAAGAGGGTGCTGAGATTGAGGAGTAGCTTAAACCAGACAATATCAGCGGTGGGGGGCACCCTTGCTCCACAGAGGTGTTTTACATATCAAAGACTGGGTTAAAGATTGAAAAAAACACATTTTTCGACCGGGTGTTAAAACACTATGTGTTGTACGAATAAAAACCAACGATTCAACTTTGGTCATATTTTCCACTAATCCTTTTTGCTTTGTAGAAAACACCTCTAAACTTGCGTTTTGGTCTGAAACTGTCTCGGGTCCAGGGTTTTGCCCTGGGGTTTTATACCTATAAGGGTCCCACGAAATGGAGAATTATTTTTTCTAATAAACAGGGTGTTTAACTAATTACCACCTCATCAATTGTTTCGATAATATCACCAATTTTAATTTTAACCTTTGTGTTTGTGGCTGATACCCCAAACTGCTGGCTAATGTTAATTTCTGTTACTTTAGATTTATTCTTCTGTAGCTCTACAATCTCAGCCCTTCCAATCTCCTCTCCGTCGCGAACAACACGTAATGGCTTATTATCTAGGATTTTGCCATAAGTAACCTCACCTCCAAAAACCTGAATACTTGGTTTTTCACTCTTAAATACACCCAAGACTGTGGCCCTACCAAGAACATCTATTCTAGTGGTGTGCACAATATGTTTAAAAATTTCCGACTCAACCCATTCAAGTATTTCATAAATTATATCGCTTTTAAAAACATTCACCTCAATCTTTTTGATAAGGGTTTTAGCATTTGCGGATATTTCGGTGTGAAAAGCTAAAATTGTTGATCCTGTGGTGTGAGCAAACTCAACATCAGACTCAACAACTTGACCAACAGATTCTGATTTAATAACAATTTTTGCTGCTTCTTGGGGTATTTTCACTAAGGATTCTTTTAAAGCCTCTAATGATCCTGTAACATCAGCCTTCAAAACTAGGTTTATCTCTTTATCTTTTGATGAGCCGCTGTTAAAAAAGTAGCTCTGCTTCCTTGATTTTTGTAGTTTTGCAATTTCAGCATCTTTTGTTGCTTCTTTAACTGAGTAGTAAACCAGAACTGGTTCGCCGATTTCTACTGGTTGAGGCAGGCCGACAATTGTCACTGGGTCGCCCAAATGCGCCTCTTTTATATGTTTTCCCTCTGGATCTAAAAGTTTTCTAACTCTCCCAATGACAGTTCCACATCGAATAATATCCCCCTCTTTTATCCGGTCTTTGACAATTAAAACACTGGCCACAGTACCCATATTTTTATCTAAATTACTTTCAGTCACTAAACCTTGGCCTGGACAATCCACCTCCCCCTTTAAATCAGCCATTTCTGAATACAGTAGAATTGTTTCCAACAGCTTATCCACAGCTTGTCCACTCTTGGCTGAAATAGGTATAAATGGTGTTTCACCACCCCATTCTTCAGGAATAAGGCCAAATTTTGAAATATCAGTTTTCACTTTTTCAACATCACTACCAGGTAAATCTATTTTATTTAAAGCTACTATTACAGGCGATTTACTTAGTTTTGCCCTCTCTATAACTTCTATAGTTTGGGGTTTTGGACCTTCTACAGCCGAAACAACTAGAATTATAAAATCAGCTAGTTGACTACCCCTTGCTCTCATTGCAGTAAAGGCCTCATGTCCAGGTGTGTCCACAAAAGTTATCTGCTTTCCCTTAAAATTAATCTTATAGCTTGATATGTGTTGTGTAATAGCTCCAGCTTCTGAGGCTACAACATTAGATTTTCGAATATAATCTAAAAGTGTGGTCTTTCCGTGGTCAACATGCCCCATGATTGTAACTACAGGTGGTCGGGTGATAAATTTTTGTAGCTCCTTGGGTTTTGTCCCATACTCCAAAACCTTAACCATTTGAGTATCACTTTCCTGTACTCCAAATTGTTCTGGATTTTCAGGAAAAACAGAAACACCAAGCTCCTCTGCAATCAGTGACGCGGTATCGTAATCAATTTTTTCATTCAAGGTTACCATAACACCATTCATTAGCAGTGTTTTAATTACTAAACCGCTCGATTTGCCTATATTTTCTGCTAAATCAACAACCTTTATTGTTGAGGGGAGATAAATTTTGTCGTCATTTTGTAGTTTGGATAATCTCTCTGGTCTTAAAATTTTGGTTATATCTAAGGCTGAATTATAAGGAATTCTAGTGTTTCTTCCTGTAAAACCGTAAATCCCACCTTTTTGCCCGGTTTCACGCAGATCGTTTACTGTAACTCCAAGGATTTTTGCAAGTGTTGATATATTCATAATTTCAAGATGATAAAACAGTGGTTAAATTGATTTTGCTTGCAAACACCAAAGCAAATTGGTTTTGTTTACATGCAAAGCCTCAAAATAGTACTCTAATAATAAGGCTCCACCAACAATACACCTTTGTCAAAACAATTGATCAGCAAATCATAAAGATATAACCTCAACTATCATATTGTCATCTCTAAATTTTGAATAAACCACAAACGCTCCACGGTCTTCACTATAATAAGATACTTGATATTTATCACCACTGTTTGAGCTGGTGTACAAATAACACCTCAAATAATTTGTATTTTTTGACGAAAAATTGCAACTTTTGGTTCCGTCAGGGTATATATTGGAAGCTGTTGTCTCAATACTAGAAAAGATTTTTGGACAATCTCTAAGTGCAACTCTTCTATCTTGCGGGGTTTTGCTATAAACTCCCCATTTATCAGAAGGGAAATCCTCGGGTTTTATATATTGATGTGTATCTATTTGTTTCTTGTTTCCGGTTAGGTATTCCTTAAGCGTATATTCAAAATCAGCTTCGTTTAAACGTTCTGAGCATTGTGATATAGGGTAGGATTTTCTGCTTGGAATTGTACTGCTGTTTGTATAAAAACTATTAATAGATTTGATTATATTTTGGGTATCAATTTCTCTTTGAGCGTCTCTGTTTTTATTACTTTGAGAAAAAAATCCCCAAATAAAGATACCAACCAAAGAAACTAAAACCACCAAGGCAGTGCTAATCTCCAAAAGATTGAAATTTTTTGATTCGAATTCGTAGTCTTGTTGGTAATTATCATTATAATCATATGTCTGATAACCAACTTGACCCTCTTCGATTTGGGTGTTAGAACTCATAAGGTTATTATACCTAAGTTTTTAGTAAATTGCAATCTAAAATGTCTAACATATATATTAATTTTTTTGGCTCATCAGGTTTTGTAGTTGAGATTTTAAAAAATATTTGCCAAAACGAGACGAACGAACTTGCTGTAATTTTTGATGAGCAGTTGTTGTGGCTGAAAAAAAACTACCCTGATTTGCAAGTTATCCCCCAGGCATGGCTCAGTCTGGATACTGCAACTTTTAAACAAAAATACCCCAAACTGGACAACCTAACTATCAAAACAGGACTTGTAGTCAGTCAACCCGATAGAGAAAATAGGGGTAGAATTATATCAAACCCCGTAGTTGAGTTTGCGAGAGAAAATAGTTTGAAACTATTCACCCCTGAAAAAATAAACCAAGATTTGGAAAAGTATGTGGGGTTTTCGAACAGGGATAGTATTAGTGTGGTAGCTTCCTTTGGTCAGATAATTAGCCAAAAAATTCTTGATTCGAATAATTTTGGTTTTATAAACTGGCACCCATCTTTATTGCCTAAATACCGAGGTCCAACTCCAATGCAGTCTGCCCTAGCCGCCGGTGATAGAACATCTGGTTTATCATGGATTGAAGTTGGTGCAAAAATGGATTCTGGCAAAATATTAATTCAGATAGAGCAGGGTTTGGAGTCTGAACAAACCATATTAGGACTCCAAAAACAGATGCAAGAGTTGGGTAAAAACACCTGGGCTTTGGCAGTTGTGGCCAATATTACTAAAGAAGATACTTTAAATTTTATTCAAAATGAGGAAGAGGTTGTGTTTTGCAATAAGCTCGCCAAAGAAGATGCTATAATTAACCTTACGAAAAACACAGCAGCACAAGTTATCAATCACTGGAGGGCCTACCTTGAATATCCAGGAACTGTTTTCGTCGACAATGTAAGATTTAAATCTTTGGTAAAATTGGCTCAAATATCCACCGAGACTGAAGTGCTTATAAATCAACCATTATATGATGACGGTATTTGGGTGCAAACAAAGAAAAATAAAAAACTACAAAGCTATATAAAATGTTTGAACGATAGTTATGTTCAAGTCTACAAAATAAGGCTTGAAGGTGGGAAGGAGATTGATCTGGCAGGTTTTAGCTTTTAATTGGTAGTTATAATCTTGCTTTTGGTGGTGGCACTATTTCCACAATCCGATCCAGTAATGTAACCACACCCTGACCAGTCTTTCCACTTACAAGAAGGATTTCAGCCTCGTTGTAGCCTAGGACTGTTTTAATTTCTTCACTTCTTGATTTTGCGTCGGAGTTTGGTAAATCAATCTTGTTTAACACAGGTATGATTTCTAAGTTTTGCTCTATTGCTGCGTATAGATTGGCTAGTGTTTGGGCTTGAATACCTTGAGTTGAGTCTACAACCAAAATAGCGCCTTCGCATGCAGCTAAGGAACGAGAAACCTCATATGCAAAATCCACATGACCAGGGGTATCAATTAAATTGAGAATAAATTCCTGATTCTTAAACCTTAAATCTTGACCACCGTATTTATATTTCATTCTTACTGGTTGTAACTTAATCGTTATACCTCTTTCTCTTTCCAGATCCATTTTATCCAAAGTTTGTTCTTTAAGATCTCGATTGGAAATTGTGCCTGTCATCTCTATCAGCCTATCTGATAAAGTGCTTTTACCGTGATCTATATGGGCAATAATACAAAAGTTTCGGATGTTTTTTAACATATGTTTGACAAAAGGGTTGTTGTTTGATTCATAAAATCTACTACAATTTAATAACTATAGCTAAAAAGTGGTTACAAGAAATAACAAAAATAGCAAGCCAAATCACCGACGAAGGGTTAGAAAACAAGAGTCTCGTAAGGAAGATTACATATATTTTGACTTTGGAGAGATTGTTGAAACTATGCCTGGAGTTACTTTTAAGGTTAAGGTTGTTAGAAAATCTCTTGACAAAGATAAAGAATTGCCACCTATTTTTATAGTTTGCAACTTAAAAGCCAAACTCATCAAGCGAAGAGTCATGATGATTAAAGGTGATAGAGTTACAGCTGAAGTCAACCCAGACGATATGTATTTCAACCAAGAAGAAAATATTTTAAAAGGAACAATTATAGAAAGAATATAAAGAGATTATGCACGTAAAAGTATCTTTAAAATTTAGAACCGCCGGCAGAGAAGAAATTCGAGTTAGGAGGCATCGTAAGCGAATGGTTTTGCCAACTGAAACCAGTAATAAAGGTGGTCGTCTTAAAGCCAGAGCACCTATTCCTTACAAAAGAAAAAGGCTTTTTAGAAAGAAAAGAAAATACTAATATATGGTCGTTCGTATCGCAGGAGTTAATATCTCCCCAACCAAACAAATTCGTTTCGCGTTAACCCCAATTAAAGGAATTGGTAAAAACAATGTTAAAAAAGTAATTTCTTCCGTTTTTGCTGAAGCTAAGGAGAAAAAAGTGGAGTTAAAAATTTCTGAAAAAGAGTTTTATAGTTCCAAATTTGCCGACCTTTCAGAGGAATTAGTGGTTATTTTTAGAAATATAATAGAAAACAACTATTTAATAGAAGCTGACCTTAGAAGAAAAAACCTAGCTGACATCAAACAGTTGGTAGATTTAAACAGCTGGTCCGGATTGAGGCATAAGCTTGGACTTCCTGTTCACGGTCAAACAACTAGAACAAATTCAAGAACTCGAAGGGGAAATTCAAGAAATACTAAAAGTAGTGGAAAAATAAAGTCAGCAGGGAAAACCTAAGCATTAATGATTATATAAATTATGGCAGTAGATAATAAAGTAAAAAAACCAAAATCCAAGAAGAAATTTTCTGTTGTGAAAATTAGCCTCAATGCTAGGTTTAACAACAGTATAATTACCCTTACTGACTTACAAGGCAATGTTATAGCCTGGTCTAGTAGTGGTCGAGTTGGTTTTAAAGGAAGTAAAAAATCAACACCTTTTGCTGCTCAAAAAGCAACTGAAGAAATACTCGATAAGGTTAAATCAGTTGAGGCTAGTTCTGCTCATGTTGTGATTAAAGGAGCTGGTATGGGTCGAGATTCTTTCTTGAGATCACTACAAAACTCAGACATTCAGGTTGAGAGTATTAAAGACATTACAGGTTTCCCATTTGGAGGTGTTTTATCAAAGAAAAGACGAAGAGTTTAAGTTTATTTTATATGGCTAGATATATCGCAAGTAGAACAAAATTGAGTACCAGAGTAGGTAGAAACCTTTTTCTTAAAGGAGCTAGAAGTTTCTCAGCAAAAGATGACTATTCTAAAAGACCTTTTAAGAGGTCAAGCAGTAATAGTAAAAAAAGACCAGCTTCTTTGTCGGAATTTGGCAAACAGTTGGTTGAAAAACAAGCTTTGAAGTTTAGTTATGGACTACAAGAGAAACAGCTTGCTAATATCTTTAAGTTTGCTTTTAGTCGAAACCAAGATACTGGTTTTCTAGCCCTATCTATGCTTGAAAGAAGGTTGGATAGTGTTATATATAGAGGGGGTATGGCAAACTCAAGAGCTCAGGCACGCCAGCTTGTTTCTCACGGGCAATTTTACGTAAATGGTAAGCCCGTTAACATCCCTTCATTCTTGGTCACCCCAGGTGATCAAATCAGTATCAAAACCAATAAAGTCAATAGTAATTTTTGGAAAAACTTTCAACTAGAAGTTCCAAACGAAGCCCCAGCTTGGCTAGATAAGTCAACAGCTAAGCAGATTCGTATTTTAAACCTACCTATTGAAAGTGATTTACCACAAGATTTCAACATGCCTTACATTGTTGAGTTTTATTCAAGAAAAGTATCCTAAGCCTTATGAAAAGAAAACAAACTATTAAATTTTTTAGATTCGGAAGAAAGCATCAACCCTTTTTTAGGATTGGAGTTGCTCAAGGATTTAGACACCCATCTTCTAAATACGCCCAAGAGTTTATTGGCTGGTATAACCCACTAAATCATGAATCATTCTTTGATATCCCAAAAATCGAAGCCTGCCTAAAGTTGAACATCGAAATGTCTGAATCTGTTAAGTCGCTTTTTAAAAAACATTCAATTATAAAATAGTTATTTTACTACTAATATGACAGATGCCGCAAATATCACAGTAGACTTAGATATTTTAAAAAATTTAATTTTAAACCTTGTAACAGTTCCTGATGAGGTTCAAATTGAAAGAAAGATCGACGAACAAGGGGTTTTACTTTCAGTAATGGTAAATAGTAGTGACATGGGTATAGTCATTGGTCGTAACGGTAGTATGGCTAGTGCAATCAAGACTGTAATGCGAGCTGTTGGTAAGGCAAATAAAATGAATGTTAGGGTTCAATTTTTAGAACCAGATGGTAGTATTCGTTATTCAAACAAAGAAAATTATCAGGCTGGTCATCAGGATAATGATCACCAACATGGTCAAAGTAACTCATCTAATCAATCTGCATCTACCTTGGATGATGATTTAAAGGATTTTGTAATCAACTAAGATATATTATCTTGAATCTCTTTTATGTCAGTAAGCCCTTCAAGGGCTTTTAATATTGCATCCTGAAGCATGGTAATCATTCCCTCCTGTTGAGCAATCTGCCTTACTTGCATAATTGAAGGAAACTGTTCAGATAAAAGAATTTTTAAACCTTCGGTAACAGTCATAACTTCATAAGCACCAACCCTGCCTTTGTAGCCTAAACCATTGCATTTATCACATCCTTTTGAGGTGTAAAACACAACTTTTGAGGGTAGCTTAATTTCAGCACTGGCTGGTAATTTTTTTAATTGTTCAATCACCATGACTTTTTGATCATTATTTAAGTGATCCTCTTGCTTGCAAAATGGACAGATTTTACGAATCAAGCGTTGTCCAATTACTGCCGAAAGAGAGTCGGCTAAAAGAAAGCCCTTTATTCCCATTTCCATCAATCTGGGTATTGCCCCAGCTGCGTCATTTGTATGAACTGTTGAAAGTACTTGGTGGCCAGTTAAAGATGCCTGTACAGCTGTATCAGCTGTTTCCGGGTCTCTGATTTCACCAACCATTACAATATCTGGATCTTGTCTTAAAATAGAGCGCAAGCCAGAACCGAAAGTGTATCCCGCTTTGGCATCTATTTGGGTTTGAGAAACACCTTCAAGTTTGTATTCTACGGGATCTTCTAGGGTGATAATCTTCGTCTCTCCGTCATTTAAAGTTTTTAAAAAAGTATATAAAGTAGTTGTTTTACCACTTCCGGTTGGGCCGGTGGTGAGAATCATCCCCTGTGGCTTTTGTATGGCCATTTCAATCCTTTTTTTGGCCAAACCAGTAAAGCCTAATTGAATTAAATCTAAGGCTACGTCCCCTGTACCTAAAAGCCTCATTACAATAGAATAACCGTAGTTTGAAGGCAGCATTGATACACGCACATCAATATCTCGTCCGCTGGCTTTAAAACTAAACCGGCCATCTTGTGGAACATTATCCACATTTAATTTTAGTCCAGAAACCAGTTTTAATCTACTTTCAACTGTTTTTCTCATCTCCACAGGTAATTTGGCAAAAGTGTGTAAAACTCCATCCAAACGAAATCTTAGGTTGTAAGAGGTTTTTTCAGGTTCAAAGTGAATATCGGAAGCTTTGTTTTTTAAAGCTGCTACTAAAACGGTTTCTACAATTTGGCTAAGTGATACCTCCTGTAGTCTTTTTCCTAGATTATGTAATCCTTCTAGGTTTGTGTCTGCATGATTTTTATCGTCATCCATCATTGTTTGGCTCAAGACAATATCGTCACTAACCTCCTTGACCTCTACCACATAATCATAGGTGTGAATAATTTTTTCAAAGCTGAGTTCTGAGCAGAGGTGTACCACCCCATTAAAGCCATCATTTACAAGTGAATCCAAGTATTCTGTCTGCCCAGTATGGCCTGGTACAGGGGAAGCTAAAAACACATCTTTATTTTTGATTAAAAACACACCCAACAATAATTCTTGAGCCTGGGACTTTTTTAGAAAGATTAATTGAGTAGTATCGATTGGAAAACCATATAAATCAATATATTTTAAACCTAAATATTCAGCTCTAGCTTTAGTTTCTGCCTCAGTATAAAGCCTATCTAAGTCAGTACGAACCCTACCAATTCGCCTAAGTTTAGTTTCATCAATTCTTTTAATGTTAATGTTGGAGGCTGACTTGGCAGATAAAGGACTGAGGGTGATTGCCATAAAGTTTAGTTTTTAACTTTAAAAGCTTCATCTACTGTCTTTTTTACGTCTGTTCCAAGGTTTTGTAGTCCTACTGAAATTTCAGTTTTTAAACCACTTGAAAATTCGTTGAAAGCATTAGCAAAAATACCCCCCCCAATTCCGCTTAAAGCTTGGAAAACCTTATCTACAATCTTTAAAATAATGTCGGTAATTAATTGAATGAGTGAATCAATTATACTTTTAATAAATTCTTGCAGGGTTTGTAAGATAGCATCTAAAAGATCGCCCTCACCACCAGATGAATTTTGATTTTTTGAATTATCCAATGCTTTATAGCTAGCTGTAACTTTATCCCCCGCATTACACTGATTTTGATCAAGGGGTTCAACCTTATTTGTAGATGAAAGATTATCTAATATTGTTTCCCAGGCTGAATTTGCACTAGCTAATGCTATGGCATCACCAATATCACCGAGTGAATTTATGGTTCTTTCACTATCATTTTTGGCTACAATTTCACCTCTTATTACACTAAGGGGTGGGACAGACCCAGTTTCCTTACCACTAAGTTTATTTTGAATTTCACTATTAGCAGCATCATTCTTTTTCATTATAGCAGAACCACCACCACAATTAGGTGGAGATTGCTGTCCTTGTTTTACTACAGCTGTTTGAGCATTTGTGGCTGTAGTTTGGGCTCGGCTATTAAGCTTATCTCTAAAATTGGAAACTATGGACTTAGTATCTAAACACTGTGCAGCAACAAATGTCCAAGCTGTTTTACCAGCTACAGTTATAGAATCTTCACCCTTGCCTACTATTTCTTCAACTGGTCTATTGCAATAAATTTCTGCCACAGTGTTGATTGTTTGAGATAGCTGTTGTTGTTGTTGGGATGCTGTAGCCCCACCTACAGGTTTATTTCTAGCACATTGAGGGTAGTTTTGATCTGCCGTTTCTATAGCTTTTCTGGTCTCAGCAGCGGCAACTGCGTCGGCTACAGTAGAAGAAACTTTTCCTATGCTCTGTGCAGTCTTTAGACGAGTCGCAGTTGAGGCCCCGCCAACAAAATTTGTATCTTTAAGCGGGCCAAAGGTGGCATCGGCAAAATCTCCTACACTGGTTTCAATCTTATTTTGGAGTGTGTAGGCCTGGATAGCCACATATCTCATGATTTCACAAGTATTTAGTTTGACCCCAAATAATGTCTGCGCCCACTGTGAAATAGTATCTAAAAGTTTTTGAAATTGTTGTAATAAAAAGTTTAAAAAGGCTTGTACAAAAGCCATTACCAGTTGTCTAAGAAGCTTGTTTAGAGCTTGATCTAAGCTCCATCTGGTTTGCTGCCCGGCTTCACTGGCACAAGGTCCGGCACAGTCTCCGATAGCCTCCACCTTGACCTGAGGGAAAAGTTTGTTATATGCAGCACCCATTTTATTAAATGAATCTTTAGGTCTGGAAATCAAGCCGATACTGGCATCGTAATCCCTAAGGGTCATCATTACCCCAGCTCCAGAGGTAAAAGTACCCAAAGCTGAAAAAATAATTAAACAGCTGGCAATAATTAAAGCAAAAATTCTTTTGTAAAACGGAGACATTTTGTTTTTGTTATCAGTATTTATCTACTAATAGACATTAGTTTAACCTACAAAAATAGCTCTGTCAAAAAGTTTTCTTAGCTTTTTTAAAATAATGGCTGTAAAAGGACTTAAACCAATTTTTCAGCTTCTAAAATCATTGTTTCCATCAAATCAACACACTTTCTAGGAAATAAGCCCGAAGCACTTTCACCCGAGAGCATCACAAAGTTTGCCTTATCTAATACAACTGCCCTGTAAAGGTCACTAACCTCTGCTCTGGTGGGAACAGGCGAAGAGGCCATACTTTCTAATACCTGAGTAGCTACAATAAAGGGTTTATTCTTTTGATTACATAGTTTTTTAATTTCTTCTTGGATAAAAGGAACTCGTGTATGCAACGGGTGGGATTCTAAAGCTAAATCACCCCTGGCAATCATAATCATATCACTTTCATCGATAATTTGACTCAAGTTTTCTGGCTCGACGGCTTCACCCATCTCTACCTTGGTACAAATTTTGGGGAAGTAATCAGCCACCCCTCTTTCGGCAAGAAGATTTTTGATAAATTCTTTGTTGTTTCTAACATCCTGGGCAGTTTTTACAAAGCTACTAGCCACAACCTCAGGCCTTAAAACATCTAGGGTGGATCTTAAAAAGGCCTTATCTCTCTCTGTTAAAAAGGGTATTTTTACATCGGTTCCGGGAAGATTTATACCCTTGTGGGTTTTAACCTTACCTCCAAAAATTACTTGTGCCTGAACGCGACCGCCAGTAACTTTTTTGCACATTAAATGAAGTTTACCATCGTCAAGTAAAATATCTTTTTCTACTTGTAGAAACTCTGACAAATCAATATTTGTAGGTAAAATAGGAACTTCAGCATTACCTAGCTTCTCCCATTCAGGGTAACTTTTATCAGCCAGCTGTTTTTCAAAAATTACAATTTGGCCATCTTCAATATCTAAGTCGTGCTCGATATCTCCAAGGCGAATTTTTGGTCCAGAAAGATCTGCTAGAAGTTTTAGCCCAGCTTGGCGGGCTTTTTTACCAATTTCAATATGCCACTCGGGGACATTATGGGAGTAGTTCAGCCTGGCGTATTCTACCTCGTGTTCGGCAAAATATAGTAAGGTTCCAATGTCTTGAGAGGATGGTCCGATTGTTGTAATAATTCTGGTCATAGAGTCCGTGAGCCTGTTAGAAGTTTTTCAGAAAGTCAACACAAAATTGACATTTAAAGTATATACTTGAAAGTTTGGCAGGTTTATGACCTATGATTTTCAAACTCTCAAAGAGGCTATTTTATTCAACACAGTAGAAGTTTTACCAACTGATGAAAAACAACTTGATCAGGAAATTCAAGTATTGGTTGATCAGGCCAACAAAAGTGGGCAGCCGATTAGGCATTATATTGGTTTTGAAATTAGTGGTCAGATACACTTTCCAGGAGGCGTTTATCAAATGTTAAATATAGCCAGACTGCAGGCTGCAGGGGTTGAGTGTATTATATGGCTTGCTGACTACCATACTTGGATTAACAAAAAGCTGGATGGTAAGATTGAAACGATTCGTCAGGTTGCTCACCAATATTTTGAACCAATTTTAAAAAAATGCCTAGAAGCAGCTGGGGGTGATCCTGAAAAACTGGTTTTCTTGTATGCTCAAGATGAATATTTTAAAAAGAATTCTAAAGGTTTGAGTTTTTGGGATTATGAGTTTGAAGTTGAAAAAAATATTACTTTGAGCAGAATCTTGAGATCTCTAAGCATTACTGGGAAAGAAGCTGGAGAAAGCGTAGATTATCAGGTAACAAGGTATCCAGGAATGCAGGCTGCCGACGTTTTTTGGCACCAAACTCATATTGTGCAAGCAGGGCTTGATCAGCGTAAAATTTACGTTTTAGCCAGAGATCATGCTAAAGATTTAGATACCGATTTTCAGCTCTCAATTGGGGATCAAAAAGTAAAACCAATAATATTTTTTAATGAGCTTTTACTTGGATTGGAGACACCAAAAATTGATAGTGATGTTAATTTCGAAACTTCCAAAATGTCTAAATCAAAACCTGATTCAGCTGTTTGGGTGCATGATAGTTTAGAAGAAATCACACGTAAACTGAGAAAAGCTTACGCTCCAATGTTTGAAGAAGGCCAATCTAAAGAAGAAATTGAAGCCATTCAAAAATTTAATCCGCTGTTAGACTGGAGTAAAAAAATGATTTTTCCAGCCGGCAAAACAATTTCGGTAGAAAGACCTGAAAAATTTGGTGGTAACAAGGATTACAATACTTTTAAAGAATTACAAGACGACTATTTTGCGGGGAATCTACACCCTTTGGATCTTAAAAATGCTGCAGCTAAGACTTTAGCTAACTGGTTTGCTCCGATTCGAGAGTGGGTAGAGGCAAATCCTGCAGGTTTAGAATTGGTTAAAAGCGTTAAAAAATAGTTTTGTTGCACGATGTGTAGTGGCGAAGTTTATGAGCCACTTTGGCAGTAATCTTTAATTAACACGAGCACTATAAACAGCCTATTTACAAGCTTTTATTGAATTTTTACAACATTTTACTTGCCTAATTTCTAAAAGATGTTTATTAATCGATGGTTAATGCACCTGAGTATCCTTTCCTTGCAGTATTGTATAGGCAGAACGCAGGATTAAAGGCCTTAACAATTTTGCAAGCATATGTTTACTAAAGTATACGTAGGAAAATTATCCTACAACACCACAGAAGAAGCTCTTAGAGAGTTATTTTCACAAGCAGGACCAGTTAAAACTGCCAATATTATAATCGATAAATTCACAGGCCGATCAAAAGGTTTTGGATTCGTAGAATTCGAGTCTGCTGATGATGCTCAAAAAGCTGTTGAACAGTTTGATGGCTACGACTTTGAAGGTTTCAACCTAAAAGTTACAGAAGCATTACCACCAAAACCAAGAGATTCTTATGGATCTGCAGGAAGCAGCTACGGAGGTAGCAACAACCGAAGCGGCGGTTACAGCAGCGGAGGAGGTAGCAACAGAGGCGGAGGCAATAGCCGAGGCGGAAATGACAGCTGGTAGAATTACCATCTCGATTTTAAATAAGTTAACCCCCAGCAATGGGGGCTTATTTTTTTGTTGTAAAAGTTAAACCAATTTTGTTTTTAAAATTATATTTGCCATATTAGCAGGCTCGTTCTTGGCAATCCAGGATTTTTGTCCGGAAATCCAAACACCTTTTTCTTCATCAGATAAAGGTTTTAAGCCATATTCTTCAACGTTTCTTTTAACAGCACGATTTATACAATCGTTAAGATCTGATTCAATCCAAATTGTTAAATCACAAAATTTGCTTAGCTTGGAAGCAGAAAAGCCCTCAATTATCAACAAACTTGTTTCATTTACTGTAATCCACTGGTCTAAACCATCATAATCCAAACCTTTAGCATCACCAAAATTATATGCTTGATATTTTATTGGGAATTGGCTTTTTTTAAACGGTGTGATTACTTGATTTACCAATCTCTTATAATCGTATTTAACGAATCCTTTGTGGTTATTTGGGTAATGAAACTGGTCCAATGCAACTAATCCAGTTTGAGGATATTTTTGAAATATTTTTTTAGAAAGTGTTGTTTTTCCAGTGCCGCTAACACCATCTATTAATAGAATTAGTCTTGAACTCTCACTCAGTTTATGCGATATGATGTTATTAATCTCATCGTGCTGATTAAAAGTAACGACTTGATTGATTTTTGTAGATTTATTAATCATTTTTAAAATCAATTCCCTGAATCTTTTCGACCCACCAATCGCAGCGTTTATAATAATTTTCAAATTCATCAAAGGAAGAGCCACAAGGGGATAAAACTATATTTAAATTTGCCTTATCCAGCCCTTTGTAGAAAATGAAATCTCGAAATGTCTGCAAATGGTTGTCCATATTGAGTAGCATTTCTTCGGTGGTTTGGTGAAAATTAACCAATTCAGTTTTATTTAGCCCAAGTTTTAAACTAATATTTTGTCCAACTTGACCACAATAATCAGCTCTAAAATATTTACCCTGATGTAGTGTACTTTGAATTCTATGTATTAATTTATCCATAGTTCCTCCCTTATCTATTCCTGTCACTATTAGCCAGATAAAGTCTTGGCTTGTTCTGGTCAGAGATGCAATAGCGGCAGCCACGGCGTCAGGTTCGGTAGCAAAACCATCATCGTAAAAATTTAAATTTATCTGTACACCATCTTTGGCTATCTTTTCAGATCGTATCAGTTCTAATCTGTGTGGCAGGCTTTTAAATTTAGACAAGCTTGAGGTATATTCTGCCGACATACCCTCAATAGCGATTAAAATTTGTCCTAAGGTGTGAACCTTGGAAATAAAGGCTTCCACTGCAATAATAGCTTCAGTAACATTAAATTGATTGTGACTACCAATAAGATTGTGTGTAACAAACTCGTGAAGCCTGTCCACAGTTAAATCATCAACAATAAAGCTGTTTGTTACTTCTGGTAACACTTTAGAATGTTCTAAAACCTGGTTTGTTGATATTACTAAATCTGATTCTTGGTTTTGAAACTTGAAAATGTTATCCTTAGCCTGCCAGTATTCAACGCTATCGGCATGCTGATCCAGATGGTCGATATAATAGTTGGTAATTACTGAATAGGATGGAGAAATAGAAGCAAAACCCAAATCTTGAAGTTGAAACGAAGATAGCTCTACCACAAAAGCTTGCTTAGAATCAAGTTCTTGATTTATTTCCGTCCAAAACGTGTATGGAGAAATTCCAGTAGTATTTCCACAATAATTCGACTGATAGTCGCTTTCTAGGAGTAAATGATTGATTAGGGCTGAAGTAGTGCTTTTACCCTTTGTGCCAGTAACTGCAATTATATTTTGTTTAAACTTTTGAATAAAAAATACTAAGCTACTATTTACTCTGTCAAACCCCTTTTTTTGTCTAAATGCTTCGAATTCAGGAAGTAAGCTCCAAATACCTGGGGCCTTGAAAACGTACTCCACGGTATCTTCTTGTAATGAATTTAGATAATCCTCTCCATAGAAAGTTTTGCCGGGCTTATCCCAGTCTAACGGGAGCACAGGCACGGCCTTATCAGCAAAATATAAGCTTTTAAAAGGAATTTTAGCGGTTGTGGATAACCAGTGGATAAACTGTTGATTTTCTTTACCCAAGCCAATAATTAACACTTTTTTACCTGAGGCTATTGCTTCTAAAAAATCTTTTAAATTAATTTGGGTTTGTGACATTATAAAAAGGTTAATTTAGAATCCAAACTTCATAGCGAGGACTTCGGTCAAACATATCTAAAACATATGTTTTAAGTGTATAATTCTTTGTAATATAGGCTTTTAGGGCTGGGTCTTTTTTTTCTGTGTTATCCCATAAGATAAGTTTTGGGGGTTGTTTTTCAAATTCTTCTAATACTCTTGGTCGTGTTTTATCATCAACATCAAACCAGGTTTTAGCTAGATAACCACTAGGTCTTTTAGCATAAAATGCTAGGGCTGGAAAATTTGTATACGTCCAAATCCTATCACCAGGGTTGCTGTTTTGATCAATTGCTTGCACCATCTTATCAATAGGGTAAAACCAAACTTTTTTGGTAAACATTCTGTCTTGCCAGGCGGTTACATTACCTTTGGATAATTCCCAATAAAAATTGCGGTAATAACTTTCCACAGGATAGGCATCAAAACTGAGATAAAACGAGCCTCCACCAAAAATAAATACAATATATTGCCAAAAAACTAAGCTTGCGGTTAACCCTGCCACTACTGAATGCCATTTAGCTGATAAGTTTGAAGGCACAATTTTATCCCAATTTTGCCATATTATTGATGTAAATAGAACAATTGAAATTGCAAAATGCCCAACTAGTTGTAGTAAGTAATGAGAATAATTTCTTCCAGAAAGAAGGCTAGCAAAAATTCCATATAATGACCAAAATATAAAGATTACCAAGAGTTTAGAAAAATGCTCTTTGCGTTCAGAATCAACCCTACTAACAACCAGGTCTATAGGCTTATTAGCAAAGATTTTATCAGCACTTTTTATTGCCAGTACTTTTAGTGAAATATAAGCTATAGTAATACTGAAAAAACCGAGAATAATAGACCTCCAGATCAAACTTGTAACTCCCTGTTGATCTGGTATGTATTCTTTTCCGTTATAAATAGGAATGGTTAGAAATGTTGCAAACTCTCGGCTCTGTTGATCAATATAATCTGAGTTTGTTTGGAAAATTGAGTAGATTGCCCAGTCTAGGTAGCCTTTAAAATAAAAATGAATAATCACAAAAGTCCAGACAGTAATAACTGGAAGTAATGCCCAAAATACTTTGATAAACGCGTATTTTAAATTATATCTGGAAACTATCAAAAAACCAATCAAAAAACCAAAAACTTCGATTCCTGGGTGAGCCTTGGTTAATGTTGCTAAAGACCAAAATAATCCAGCTAAAATAGTCTGATACATCTCTTTAAGGGCGATATTGCCCTTACGATTGCCCCAGGATATCGATCTTAAAAATAGCCAAACCCCTGTGACTGTAAAAGGTAGGTACAGATTTTCCCCGTTAAAAATATGGCTTTCGAGCGTTGGAAAACCTAAAACTAAAGTGGCTACAAAAGTGCTTAAAAATGAGAGTTTTTCGTTCAAAAACCTTCTAGCTACAAGGTAGATTAAAACGATGCTTACAAAACCTAATACGAAGTTGGTTAGTGGTATAACCCAATATTGGTTGCCACTAATGTTTAGCAACCAACTATATAACCAGTAAATCAGTGGTGGTTTGCGGTCCCAGGTTTGCTGGTATAAATTTTGACCGTTGTTTAAATCCCAGCCCATGGCTATGTAATAACCTTCATCAAGACTAAAATGCTTTAAAAAAAGGCTTGGAAGCCTTAAAATAAAATAAACAATAGAAATTAACAGCCATAAACACTGAAAATAATATTTTCCTAAGAATACTTTTAATTTGATCATTACAACTGCATTAAAACTTGCTTTGGCCTTAGTAAAATTTGATCATCTGGATCGACTTTATCATCCGGGTTTAAACCTTCTTTAACTTCTAAAATACTCCCGTCTCGCATTGTTATTAATGTATCGGCAAACTTTTCAAAATCAGGGTTGTGAGAAACTAAAACTATTGTTAATCCATCTTTTTTGTGTAGATCTGATAGAATTTGCTGGACCTGAGCTTCACTTGCAGAATCAAGGGCGCCAGTAGGCTCGTCACAGAATAAAATTTCAGGGTTACCAACTAAGCTTCGAGCAATAGCCACCCTTTGTTTTTCACCTCCTGAAAGAGTCTTTACATTTGCCTTTATACGATGACCTAAACCAAGCTTTGTAAGCAAGTCTATAGCATCTTTTTCGGGAATTTCTTTACCACCAGCCCAAGCCCCCATCATCACATTTTCTAAAGTATTGAGATTAGGCAAAAGGTTGTAGAACTGAAAAATTATTCCAATTTTTGCTCTGTATTTAGCCAGTTTTGTTGGGCTAGCCTTGCTTAAGTCATCTTCACCGACTACCAAAGTCCCGCTAGTTGTTTTATCTAAGCCTGCCATGAGGTTTAACATTGTAGATTTACCACTACCACTGCGGCCTAAAATTACTGTATAAGTGCCTTTTTCAATTTCTAGATCAATCTCGCTAATAGCTTTTACAATATTTTGTTTGTTTCCATATAGTTTGGTAACTTTTTTTAGGGAAATTAATGCACTCATAAAATGGGTTTGATTATCCAAAACTGCTTGATCTTAAGGTCTATGTCAAGACAGGTTTATGCTTTTTCAAAACTAGGCTAAATTTATAGTTATAGCACTGCCTGTTTGGACAATTAAAGTTTAAAAGTTTTGAGTTACAGATAATGATCGTTTTCTTTGCTGTAGCAAACCATGACCCAAAATATTTTCAAACCAAACACAATATTGGTCGTTTAGTTTTAGAAAAAATTTCTTCCAGTTTAAACCTAAGTTTTAGCCAGGGAAATGGGTTTTTTGCTACTAAAGCCAAACTTCAAGATGAGACAATGTTTCTTGTATATTCTACAGGATACATGAATAACTCAGGCCAGGCCTTGCAATCATTTTTAAGCTTTTACAAAATTGACGTTAAAGATGCTACTGTATTAATATTTCAAGATGATAGTGACCAAATTGAAGGCCGGGTTAAGCTAGTATTGGGTGGAGGAACAGCCGGTCATCGTGGGCTAGACAGTATTTATCAACACCTTCAAATCCCCATTATTCGAGCAACTAGAGATCAAAAAGACAAACCAAAAATTGATTTATGGAGGTTAAAAATTGGCATTAGACCGGTTGAAAATAAGTTAAAAAGTGAAACTTTTGTGTTGAAAAACATTTCCCAAATTGATGAGGAAACTGTTCAAAATACAGCCTCGCAATTAATCGAGCATTTACCTCTAATTGCTGCTAAAAATATGGATAGAGTCCAGAATTATTTGAATACTGGGAGTTAATTATCAGAATTTATTTTTTAAAAACTAATGTTGTTTATCAAGTCTAGAGCCTCGGATTTTTCCGCTGCTGAAAGTTTATTAAAATTCTCAACTCTAAGGCTTATTTGAGTATTTTCGCCACCGTATTTTGTTGATGGAATATATTCAGTGACAGTACCCAGATAACAATGATCACTGTCGTCTGGAGCATAGAATTTGTAATCCTGACCCAGGCTCTTGAGTTTAGATTGAATAGAAGACAAGTTTTCAGTAAATTTTGGTTCGTTTTTCAAACTTAGATACTTTTTGTAAGCAAAGAGATCGTCGCTAAGAAACCATTTATCATCGACTATTGTAATCTTATTGGCATTTGCTCTAGATGTTTTATCACAGACTGGGAATGGGTTGCCTCCAGGTCCAGCTATAACTATGGTTATTTTTACATTAGATTTAGCAATTGTTAGGCCTTGATTGTTAGAACCAACGGGATCAACGATGGCCTTACCTGAGACTTTCCAGCTATTGTTATATTTTACTTTCAAATTTGGTAGTTCAGGCGTAGTCCAAATCTTATCATAAACTATTTTTTGAGTGTTAGCTAGTGCTGAGGACGAATTAATCTGCGAGCTATTCGTTGAAGTTGAACTACTGGATAAAGAAGAGCTAGACGAGCTAGTACTGGAAATTGAACTGTTAGAAACTGAACTAACTTCTGATTTAGCTGGTTTGAATAGCTTAAAATTATCTGGAGCTTAAAACTGCATTGAGACTACACCTAGTACGACAATACTTAAAATTGCAATTATAGAAGATAGGACTTTGTTTTTTGTGATAAAATTCATAGGGTTTTTGGTCATAAAAGCAAATATTGAGATTGAGTCTGTATCAATTATAGTGGAATAGTGTGACAAAAGAATTACACTCCAAAATATACCCCAGCTAGTTAACTCAAGTTTTCTCTAAATGTCCACAGAAACTATGCCCCAACAAGACCTCATGATGTTGTTTAGCATTGGGGTGTTTGAACTATGAAAGAATATTTTTAAGCAAGAATACTTCTCACCTTCTCCACAATAGCCTTACGATCAATTTGCATATAGCCCATTAATTCTTCAGGAGTTCCACTCTTACTCATTTTAGTTACTGCAAGAGAGTGAACCGGTTTAGTAACCACACCACTAGCACAAACTGCTTCGTAAACTCCACCTTCAGCGTAGTGATCTTCAACTACAATCAAAGCTTTAGTTTGGTCGCAGGCTTTGTCAATAGCTTCTTTGTCAATAGGTTTAATCGAATATAGATCAATAACTCGAATATTAATATTTTCAGCTTTCAAACTTTCTGCAGCTGCTAGTGCTTCGTGAAGGGTAATTCCAGCGGCAATTACAGTCACTTGATCGTTATCTGATTCTTTCAAAGTTTTACTACCACCAATTTCAAATTCTTCATCCTCTGAATATAAAAAATTGGTGTCAGCTCGAGTGGTTCTTAAGTAGTTAATCCCTTTCCTTTCAGCCATTTTAAAGACTAATTTTTCAGTTGATACCTTGTCGCTTGGGTAAAGAACTACTGAATCTAAAATACATCGAAACATGGCTAAATCTTCCACAGCCATCTGACTGCTACCATCTTGTCCAATTGATACACCGCAGTGTGAGCCAACCAGATTTATATTAGAAAGTGAGTACTGAGCCATTCTGATTTGATCATGGGCTCGGCTAAAAAATGCTGCAAAGGTTGATACAAAAGGAATTTTGCCCATTCTGGATAAACCCGTAGCCATGCTAACCATATTTTGCTCAGCTATGTAGCTTTCAATATAGCGTTCGGGATATTGATTTTTAAATAATTCTGCAAAAGTAGAATTACTGGTTTCAGCATCCAATACAATAACATCCTTGTTAACTCCCCCTAATTTTATCAAAGCTTCGCCGTAGGCTTTTCTTGTTGATAACTTACCTTCTGTTACACTGGTTGTTTGAGACATAGTACTACCCTAACATTTGGGCGATGAGGTGTATTTGTCAACTTTTTATTGGAAACATATTTCTACAAACATTTTATCTACTATTCTAGCAGGGTCCATTATGTAAAACTCTTTTAACTAAAGATTTTGTGTCGAATTTTTTTTAAACCTGAATTCAGAATTTAGGCCCATAGCGGTAGATACAGTAAACAATGTTTCTAAATTGCTATTCTTCCCTTTTTCAAGCCTTAATATTGTTGTTTGAGTAAGTCCTGTAATCTCAGCAAGCTCTCTTTGACTTAGTCCTCGTTTCTCTCTTTCAAACTTAATCTGGCAAGCAATATCCATCATGGCCTTGTAAACTAAAATTTCAATCTTGTTTTTTTGAACAAATTCGTTTAGCCATTTTCTCCCTTTAAGTCGTGAAATATTAGCCATAAAGTAAATTCTATTAATAGAATATATTATGTCAAAAGTTTTTCTGACTGTCAATTGTTAAGGTTAAGTTTTGTTTTACAGCAGGTCTCCAATTTCCTCTAAAGAAATGGTAATGCGATTTTCTCTATAATCTTTTAAATTCTCAATACCTAATTTTATATCTTTTTTTTCAGTTTTTTGTGTAGTTTTTGTAAATCCGTAAATAACAACAACATTTGGGCTATCTATTTCAAAGAAAAACCTGCAAATATTATTTTTGTTTCTTACCCTAAGTTCTTGAAACCTGATTTTGCCAACTCTAAAAGCTTTGACATTGGTATTTAAATATAGATGGTTGGGTAAGGTATAGATATCTTTGATTGCCTGTTTAGCTAAACTAGGATTTTTATCGGACATTTCTTTTATATAGTCTATGATTGGAGAGCTCTCGCCGTCAGTAGAATACAACTTAACTATCATATTTTTAATATTTTCTATGGGCATGAACGACTAATTAATACTATATATAGTGGTAAAAAAGTTTCTCTAGCACTACAGTAACTAGTCTATTTCACCGCAATCTACATGTCAAACCAATCTTTAGTTTAGATAGTGTTAATTTCCACCAACCAAACCCAGCTTTGAGGGGTAATTAGATCCTCATTCAACCTATCTAAATAATTATTTTTAGTCGGAATTACTTTTAAAATTTTCTTCTCAAAGACTATGTAATTAAAGTTTTTGTCGCTTTTGGGTATCCAATCTACATCTAGTTTTAGCCATTTTCTGCCTACAAGAACCATATCCTTTAAATATTCAGGGCGAATTTTTAATATTTCTTGTAAAAATAAGTTCAGTGATTCTTTATTAGGATTTGTGCTCTGTAAAAATATATAGCCTCCAGGCTTTATTACGTAACCCGAAACACGAGGGAAATTGGCTACAGGGGCGGGATTTTGCTGCGGATCGGTTAAATGGTCTAGTGACTGCTTGTAAAAGGTTAAAAATTCTGTTTGCGAGCCTGTAAAAGCAATTTCCAAGGTGGTTGAAACTCTGCCTGGGGCAAAACTATTTTTCATCTTTAAGATTAATTAAACTGGAAATGTCGTTTAACCCATCTCCATAAATAGTTAGCATTTCTTTGAAAAATTCTGTATTTAAATCTTGATCTTTACGAGTATAACTTTGAACTTGCTGTTGGTAAAGTCGCCAAAATTCATCTTCGCTCAACTTAGGCCACATAAAAGAAAATATTTTTTGTACAAAATTTGGTTTGAGCTGCTTTTCTAAGGAAAAAATTGTTTGTTCTAAATCTTTTTTAAGCTGCTGTTTACGGTATTCAAAACGCTCAACAATTTGTTCTACGCTTTCTTTGACTATAGTTAAAGTCCTACTTTGATTACCAATAATATCCTCATATGTATCCATTTTTACCTTTAAATCTCTAGTTTCTTGGTAATACTTATCTAAAATTTCATCCTTAGAAAGCTCTTTTAAAGTTTTTTGGGTATCGGCATTTTTTTCAGCTTCAGAATAAAGCAATAAATAGGCTCTTCGCAGCTCAACAAAGTCTTTGTTGGTTCCGCCAAGCTTATCAGGGTGCCTTTCTTTAGCTAGCTTCCTATAGACCTTCTTTAGCTCTTCGCTGTTAAGGTCATTGAGACTTTCAAACCCAAATATTTCAAGGGCTCTTTTGATATTCATAGTACTTGCAATTAAGCAATTCCGTTTAGTGCTGATTTTGTCAAAATCTTTACGATACAAGCTTTAGATAGAAACATTGCTAAACTGAGTCTCGCTATTCAAGGAAATCAGTTTATCACGCCTAGCTTTTAGTGTCGAATCAATGGGGTTATATTTATAAGCTGGCAGTTTAAAGAAATCCAAAGTAGATGCTGGCCAAAATCTAACAGCTTCCTGTCCAAACAGGGAGTATTCAGGAATTGTTCCAAGGGTTTTGCTTCTAGAATCAGTACTATTTGAGCGGTTGTCCCCCATTACAAAGTAAAATTTATCAGCAATTTTTGTTCGTGGATAGTAGTAATTTCTAGCCTCTTCAGAGCTTACTGTGGATTGAGGAATGTAATCTTCCTGTAAAACCCCGCCGTTTGGGTACATATCGTTGTAAATTATTATTTTGGAACCCACGATCTCAATTTCTTCTCCAGGCAGTGCAATTATTCTTTTAAGAAAAAAACGAGCACTGAAGCGGGCCATATAGTTTGTTATTGCATCTGATTCTGTAGCACTTTTAGCCACATCTCTATCAGCATATACAGCCATTACCTGACCACGATGGTAGGCTTTATCAACCTGGTTTACTAATAGTAGCTGACCATCTTGATAATTGGGTACCATGCTGCTGCCAACTACAGTTACTTGCTGGAAAAATATAAATTTAACCGCGACTGCTAAAAGTAATATAATTATTGTTAGCCCCCAAACAGCACTCCATGTGATTGCAAAAAATTTAATTCCATTGTGTGTTTCTCTTGGTTTTATACTCGACATAAAATATTTTGCTTACTTTATTCAAACATAAGCTTCATGTCAAAATGAAAACAGCATTATTTATAGGTAGGTTCCAACCTTTACATTTAGGCCATATAGACGCCATTAAACAAATCCTCGGTAAAGGCTACAAGAGGGTTGTCATCGGTCTTGGTAGTAGTCAAGAAAAAAATACGCGTAAAAACCCTTTTGATCTCAAGGAGCGTCAAGAGCTTATCAAACAAGTACTTTCAAAAACTTTTCCACTTGTTAAGTTTGAATTTTTACCCATTCCGGACTTTGCCAACTCTAAACAGTGGTTGCAGTTTATTCTTGAGCATTGCCCCTCTTTTGATACCGTTTTTACAGGAAATCCTTATGTAGAGTTTTGTTTTAAAGAGAGTGATAAAAAAATAGAGAAGCTGAATATTAATCTGCCAATTAAAGCTACAAATATTCGCTATCAGGTTGCAGAAAATGGGCAACTTTGGGAGGGCACAGTACCACTTGAAGTAGCTAAAAAATTGAATTCGAAGGACTCACAGAAACGTTTTAAAAACATTTTTAAAGGTGGAAAGAAAAACAGTCCTAAGGGTCTGATTTTAGTTGTAGAAAAATATACCGACCTTGAGTTTTTGCAAAAGCAAAATTTTGATAGTTTTAATCCCTTAAAAAGTAAGCAAGAATTAGAAAAGAATCATTTTCAGCATATTAAGGTAAAACAGTATGTCGTTGAGCTGTTACAGGAGCAGGGTTTTAACCATTTGCTGATCAAGGAGGATGAGCTAAATAGTCTTGATTTTTCAAAATATAGGGTAATCATGACTCTGGGTGGCGATGGCACCTTTTTGCACGCGGCTAAAATGGCTACTAATCAACTAATGATTGGAGTTAACACCAACCCGGACAAAAGCGTAGGACTACTAACCAATTTTAATATTGATACAATAAATCGAGTCCTAAATGAGCTGGCTGAGGGTAATTTTAAAATTGATTTGTGGCAGCGTTTAACAGTCAAAATAAATCACAAAAAACTAAACTATTTAGCCTTAAACGAAGTATTTATCGGTGTACCTGAAATTTATAAAAGTTCAAAGTTGGAGATAAAAATTGATACAAAACAAGGCCTCTTTTCGGGCAACGGTTTAATTATATCAACGTTTAAAGGTTCTACGGGTTTTTATAAAAGTGCGGCTGGTAAGGGTATCATTAAAGATCGTTTTGGTTACGCCAATCTGCTACCCTTTTTAAAGTCTGGAGATCTAGAATATAGTCAAACGTTATCAGTTTCTGAAAAAATTGTGATTATGCCCGAAAGAGCTCACCATGTAGCAGTTTTTGATGGTGATGAAAGTCGCCAGGTTGATCTAAAGCAAGGTGATAAGTTGGAAGTTTTTGTTGATCCAAAGAAGTGTTTGAAGGTTTTGGTTTAATACGGTCTTGCCAAGTCTCTAAAAATTCTAATTAATCTAGTATTAATTTAGTTTATGTCCACACAACGCCCAATTTTCTACGATACTGATGCTGATTTAAAGTTTTTAGCTGATAAAAAAATTGCTGTTATCGGTTATGGAGCCCAAGGACGAGCCCAAGCCAGAATGCTTTTTGAATCTGGAATAAATATTGTAGTTGGTGTACGTGAAAATGGTAAAAGCTGGGACCAGGTAATTGCAGATGGCTTACCAGTTGCCACAATTGGCCAAGCCAGTAAAGATGCCAACGTCATTCACATATTAATTCCTGATGAAAATCAAAAAGAAGTTTTTGAAAAAGAAATACAAGCTAATTTAAACCCCGGTGACATTCTTTCCTTTTCTCATGGTTTTAATATAGTTTTTAATCGCATTGCTGCTCCTGCTGGAGTTGGTGTAATTATGGTAGCTCCAAAAGCACCTGGAACTGAAGAATACAAATGTTATAAACAGGGATTTGGTGTGCCGGCTTTGTTTTCGGTAGAACAGGAAAACGCTGATGTCAGTGCAAAAAATGTTGCTTTAGCTATGGCCAAGGCTATGTTTTTCACCCGAGCAGGAGCTATGGAGTGTACTTTTAAAGAGGAGTGCTTTGAAGATCTTTTTGGCGAACAAGCTGTACTTTGTGGGGGAACTGCAGAGCTGGTTAAAGCTGGTTTTGAAGTCTTGGTTGAAAGAGGCTATCCACCGGAATTTGCGTATTTTGAATGCTTACACGAGTTGAAACTTATCGTAGACTTAATCTATGAAGGTGGCCTGGAAAAAATGCGGGAAGTAGTTTCCAACACGGCTGAATTTGGAGGTCATACCCGAGGTCCAAGGGTTATAACTAGCGATACAAAAGAAGCTATGAGACAGATTCTTACCGAAGTTGAGGACGGGACTTTTGCCAAAGAATTTTTACAAGAAATGGAGGAGAATAAAGGGCAGGGCTTGATTGAAATGAGAAGAAAAGAATCCGAACATCCAATTGAAGTGACTGGTAGGAGGATTAGGGCTATGTTTAAAAAAAGCTAAATTATAGCTCACAAAATATTGCAGATTAGACCTGGTAATCCGCTGAGTTTTTTCTTGTGATTAATTAGATAACAGAGTAATTGCGGATTCGAAATTTCTAAAATGATTTTGGAATCTTTTAAAAGCCACTTAGGTTTAAGGATGAAACTTGTTTCAAGTTGTAAGCAACACTTATATTCAATATGTAATCTTAGGTTTGATATTCAAAAGACTATTAAACCACGGTAACCGTACCTTTTTGAACTGGGAAACCAGAATTTAAAATGATGTAGACTGGGGTAATTCCTATGGTAGTTGGAACACTTGCTGTTGGGCAAGTAATGGTTCCAGTTCCTATAGCACACAACACGCTGGGAGCAGCCCCGATTTGCACTCTTGCACTTGCCCCACCTGTTGGAATTGATGATGAAAAAGAGAAAGTGCAGGCAGTTATCGAGCCATTATTTGGACTAGCAGGTGTACAGCTGGTCAAATTGATATCTGCCAAAGATAATACTGGAGCTGTAAATATAACATTATTGTATACTGTGTTGTACACATTACCGAGATTGTCGGTGACAGCAATTGTAATCGTTGCATTTGTTCCAACAGCTGGGGCGGCTACGGTAAGTGAGCCAGTGTTATTTGTAGCAAGTACTGTGGAGCCATTTAAAATACTTATTTTAGTAACACTTTTGGAGAAACCAGCTGGATAATTAGCTGAGGCTGAAATTGTAGCTACGGGGTTGTTACCAGTAGCAATATTAGTTACAACTGCTGGTTCGGTTGAACTCTGTCCGATTTGATTTTGAGAAGAAGGTGTGGGTAAATTACAGGCATCTGCTGGTTTTTTGGCATTAACGTAATCTTCTACTGGTTTGCGCCAATTATCCTCAGTAAATTCTGAAACCACGGCATTACACTGTACCTCTTTCTTATTGGCTGGTAAAGTCAGGCCATCTACAAACAAACCCCCATCAAGGGCGTTTATACTGTAACTAACTGGGACAAGTGTAGTTCGATTTTCAAAAATCGTGCGTTGCTTAAACTTAGCCAGGTCATCGGGTGAATTTATAGCCACGCGACCACCCTTACCCTTAATCTGTTCAATTTGTTTTGGTGTAAGAAGCTCACTTCCTGAAGGAGTTGAATAAGGAATCAAGCCATCTGTTGGGAAATTTTTGGGTGTAAGCCCTCCGTGTAGATTTTCCATGATACTTTTCCACATACCTGTGGCCACAGTTCCAGAAGAAGCGTTGAAGTTCATTAAAGCATCATCCGTATTACCGATCCAGACTGATACTGCAAAATAAGGTGTGCCACCTACAGTCCATAAATCTTTAGGTCCGCTAGAAGTTCCACTTTTAGCTGCTACCCTCCATCTTAAATCATTTAGTTGGAGGTTAAACCTAGTGCTGCCAAACTCAGCAACTCGAGAGTTATAATCGGTCATTACATTGGTGATCTGCCTGGAAACTAATTTCATTTCGTCATCAAATTCAGCTTGAGGATAAACTGGTTTGGAGCTTTTTTGCTTGGTGGCGTAAATATCTTCTCCTGTACTTTTTTTAACAATACTTAAAAATGGGCTTGGTGTACGTAAAGCATTTTCAAATAGAGAATTCATAGCTCCAATATGAGACACCATAGTTAGTTCACAGCCTCCTATTGCTGAGGCTAGGTAGCAGCGACCACGGTAAGCGTTATCAACATCTGCTTGGGTTACTGCAAGTGCAGGATCAGCGTTTGGCTTGGGGCTACAAGTTTCCAGGCCATTGTTTTTATCTTTAAATAAAATATTGCTAGCTCCTTCCACGCATGGGTATTTAACGCCAAGAGCTTCAGTATAGCCAAAGAAGGTGTCTAGTTTAGAAGTTTTGTCGTATTGGGGATTATCGTTATCAAGAAATAAAGTTTTAATAGCTGGTACATTTAAAGAACCTTGCATTGCTCTTCGTAAAGTTACTGGACCTCGGAAATTTTTATCAAAATTAAAAGGTGTATAGCCGTCCCAAGTAGTTTTAGTGTCTTGAACTACTGTACCAGGGTTGAAACCATTTTTGTAAGCAGCTGAATAAACGTAAGGTTTTATACTACTTCCTGGTTGTTGAGCACTGGTAGCAATATTTACTTTACCATCAATTTCGTCTCTATTGTAACCGAGCGAACCAACCATAGCTAAAATTTGACCAGTTGGGCCATCTAAAACCATAGCCGATCCATTGTTAGCTCCGTTTTGCCTGATAAGAGGCTCAGTACCCTTTACGATATCGTCTGTTCTTTGTTGAATACTTGGATCGATTGTAGTTATTATTTTATAACCTTCAGTTCGAAGCTGTCTGTCGCTCATAAATTTGGTTAATTCTTTAGTGATAAACTCTCTAAAATGTGGATATGGGTCATCTACAGGTACTGTTACAAAAGCAACTTTGTTTTCTTTGCGTAATTTTTGTGCTTGTGCTGTATCTTTAACAGAAACTACGCCTTGATTTTTATAGGTGGCAAGCTGCTCGTCTGTTTCAATGAAATTGCCAACAGTATTGTCATCATTAATTGGGAACCTTAACTGCCTCATTTTATCTAAGCAAGCATCTTTTCTTGTTTCCAAAGCTTTAGCAGCCGCAGGAATTTCAGGAGCTGTTGGATTTGTTGCTGTAATGCCATCTGTTTGTGCGTCAACTGTGGGTTGAGCAGAAATTGAATTGATAACAGGTAGTACAACACCTTTTTGTTTATCCAAGTTTGCTAGACTTACTTTATCAATTTCGCTTGAATAATAGGTCGGACTCTGCACCATCGAGGCTAAATAACAGGCTTCGGGGGGGGTTAAAGTAAACTCTCCTGCGGCGTCTCTTTCATTTACTAATTTACCAAAATAAGCTTTGGAAGCTTCTTGAGCGCCATAGGCATTACGACCAAATGGTACCCAGTTTAGATATTTTAGTAGAATTTCAGATTTACCCGCACTTTGATTTATCTTAACGGCTGTGAAGAGTTCTTTTAGCTTTCTATCTGTAGTTTGGTCATCTTCAGTGGTAATATTTTTAATTAATTGTTGAGAAATACCACTAGCTCCACGACAATTGTCTCCCCCTGTAATCAAGCAATCCCTCAAAGCACCAGCTAAGTTTTTCCAAGGTATCCCTGTATTATTTTCACTGTCCCAGTAATTTTCATCCTCTAAAGCAATTATAGCTATTCTCATTACCGGTGGTATATCTTTTATATTATCAATGACCTCTCTTTTGGCTTCATCGTAGAACTCGTAAATTTTAGTGGTGCCATCTCTTGCATAAACTACACTACTTTGTGCAGGATCCCTGTCAATGTCTGATATCGAAGGTGTTTTGTTCCAGTAATCGATAGCAGCCGCCGCCACCCCAGTGGTAGTGATTACAGCGATTATACCAAAAACTAAAGTGAAAACTGCAAATCTTCGACCAAGTCTTTGCCATGAGAAACCAAACTGATTTCGTAAATTTTCAATATTTTTACTCCATTTAGTTGCGCCTTTACGGCCAATAAAGCTTTTTGGTCTGCTATTGAACTCGTCATTGGAAACCTCAGTGAAATTTGATTCTGTGTTGTGCTTGGAACCTTTTTTTATTATTTTAATTGAATCGTTTTTAAGATAACCATCGTTAACCAGAATGCCGTGTAATGCACGATCATGCTCTTCGCTAGGTAGAGCAAAAATTGGTTCATCCTGTTCTAAATCTAGGAGTTGTCTTTTTTGTGACGAGGCTTCAAAATTGGTATTCAAATCTTTTTCATCTTCAGCATCAGGCCTGACTAAATCTAAATGTTTTTTGTGTTGTGTTTTCTTTGCCATAGAGGTAAAATATTCTTAAAAACTCTTCTTTTCTAAAATTTTAGTCAAGCTTTGTGACCAGATGTTATTTTAAATTTTGACAACAGGGTCAATTCAAAGCAAGGTTTGAGTTGTGAACGAAGATAAAGTTATCCCCAAAAAGCCAGAAAAAATAGATTTAATTGGTTTTTTTAAGCCCTATACCCGATTAATTATAGCTACTATATTAGCAGTGGTTGTATCCAACGCCTTGAACCTTTTAATTCCTAGAATGATTGGCACAAGTTTGGATCATTTTCAACTAAACCCAGGTTTTAATTTAAGTTCAGATTTTATTTTCTTAGGTTTAGTCCTGGTCGGGATATTTTTAGCAACACTGGTGCAAATTTATTTATCGGCCTACACCTCCGAAAAAATTGCCTCAGATTACCGTTTCAAATTAATTGATAAACTTTCCAGGCAAAGTTTTGGTTACATTACTAAAACCAAGCCAAGTGATTTATTAACCAATGTAACTAGTGATGTAGATGCAATTAAAAATTTAGTTTCTCAAGGTCTAGTTAACGCATTATCAGCGTTGATTTTATTGGTCGGTAGCGTTACCCTTCTTTTAAGTATAAATTTAAAACTTGGTTTAATTGCCATCAGCGTTTTACCAATTTTGATTGTGGCTTTTATTTTCGTATTCAGCCGAATTACTAAATATTTTAAACTGGCTCAGGAAAATCTTTCTAAAATTAACAAGGTCATCAATGAAAGTGTTATGGGCTCGATGTTAATTCGGGTATTAAACTCGCAGTCTCTAGAGCAGGCCAAGTTTGAAAAGGTTAATCAAACTTCCAAAGAAATTGGCTATAAAATTATCGATTCATTTTCAGCTTTAATTCCAATTGTAAATTTAGTCTCCAATTTAGCTGTGGTAATTATCATCTGGTTCGGGGGTAATCTGGTTGTCAGCGGTGAGCTTAGTTTAGGTCAATTCAGCGCTTTTATATCTTACTTTAATTTATTGATTACCCCAATTTTTATTCTTGGTTTTATTAGTAATTTAATTTCACGAAGTTTTGTTTCTCTTGGTAGAATTAATAAAGTTTTGAACGCCCCACTGGAAAGTAATCAAACTGGCTCTGGGCAAGTAAGTCAAAAAATTAAAGGTAAAATTGAGTTTAAAAAAGTTAGTCTTGAGTATTCTGGAAGACAAGTTTTAGACGAGCTTAGTTTTGTAATTGAGCCCGGCACTAAAAATGCTATTCTTGGCCCGACAGCTGCGGGTAAAACTCAAATATTTTCTTTATTAACAGGACTTGTTAAACCTAGTAGTGGTGAAATTTTAATTGACGACGTACCGCTTGGAGATTGGAATTTGGATAGTCTTTTAAGCCAAATGGGTCTGGTTTTTCAAGACAGTGTAGTTTTCAATACTAGTTTAAAAGAAAATATTCAATTTAAGGATGGCTTGGATCAGAAGGCAGTGGATATGGCCATTAAAACGGCTGAGCTGGATGAGTTAATAAGTAGTTTAAAAAATGGACTACAGACCCAAGTTAGCGAGCGTGGAACGAATCTTTCAGGAGGACAAAAGCAGCGTTTAATGTTAGCCAGAAGTTTGGTTATCAAACCTAAAATTTTACTACTCGATGATTTCACTGCCAGAGTAGATATCCAGACAGAAAAGCAGATTTTAGCTAATTTAGAAAAAAATTATCCTGGCTTGACTCTGGTTTCAATTACCCAAAAAATACAACCCATAACTGCTTACGATCAAATATTACTATTAATGCAAGGCGAGCTTTTAGCTACTGGAAAACACCAAAAATTAATTCAAGACAGCATTGAATATCAACAAATATACAAGAGTCAACAATCTACTGATTAAGCTATGTCAAACTATATACTTGGATTAAAAAAAGAAAGAAAAGGCTTTGATATGGCCCAAGGCTTAAAAAGTTTTGCTGGCTTTTTAGATGGCGAGAAAAGTAAAATTATTATTGTCTGCGTTGCGGTTTTATTAAATAGTATCAGTACGATAATCACCCCTTATTTAATTTCTTTAGCAATTGACCAATACATTAGTAAATTTGATTTAAATGGTCTTTTTAAAATTATTTGGTCGCTGCTAGCTATTTATATTGTGACGGTTTTTGCGGGTTATTTTCAGTCTAACATGATGGGTAGATTATCTCAGAGAACTTTATTTAGATTACGCAATGCTTTGTTTTCAAAAATACAGTTTCTCCCCGTTGCATTTTTCAACCAAAATAAAGCTGGTGATTTGATCTCCAGATTAAATAATGATACGGACAAATTAAATCAATTTCTATCCGAATCTGTAATTCGTTTTGTGTCTATCTTTTTTGGACTAACTGGCATTGGTGTGTTTATCTTTTTTATAAATTATAAAATGGCCCTGATGACAGTATTTTCCTGCGTATTTTTGTATATAATTACTAACCTGCTTTCACCTTGGCTAGAGAAGCTTAACAAAAAAAGTTTAGCAGCTACGGGTCATCTATCCTCTGAAGTACAGGAGAGTTTAACTAATTTTAAAGTGGTTATTGCTTTCAACAGACAGGGATATTTTAGAGAAAGGTTTAAAGAGGTAAATCAAGAGAATTTTAAACGAACATTTTTGACAGAGTTTGCAGGAGGTTTATTCAATCCAATTTACAACTTTGCAGGTAATATTAGCCAACTGGCAGTGTTAGTTTTTGGCCTGTTCCTAATCAGTCAAGGACAGCTTTCCATAGGTATTTTGATTGGTTTTATTACCTATACTCAAAAATTTTACGAGCCCCTAAGAATTCTAGGCTCAATCTGGGCTAGTATGCAATCAGCTCTGGCAGCTTGGAGCAGAATCCAAGAAATTATGGGGCTGGAAAGTAATCTTAAAATTGAAACTGCCAAGACACAAAGCTAAACAAGCTTAATTAGATCAAAAATATGACCGACAATTCCAAGCAAATAATGAGATTTAAAGATGTAACTTTTAGTTACGACGAGGGTAAACCTGTACTAAATAAAGTTAACTTTGAACTGCTTGAAGGTAAAACTTACGCCCTAGTCGGGCCAACTGGGGGAGGTAAAAGTACTACAGCCAGTATCATGGCCAGACTTTACGATCCAGTGTCTGGAAGCGTGGAATTTAAAAATAAAAATATTCGCTGCTATACTCCAACCCAGCTGTCCAAATCAATTGGTTTTATACTCCAAGAACCATTTTTATTTAGTGGCTCAGTGGGTGATAATCTGCGTTATGGAAATGAAGAAATAGCCAAGTTAGAAGACAAAGACCTTAATCAAATGCTGACAGATTTAGAATTAAACAGACTGGTTGAAATGTTTGAAAAAGGCCTACAAACTGAGGTTTCTGACAACTCAGAAAATATAAGTTTGGGCCAAAAGCAATTAATTTCGTTCATGCGAACGATGCTACGAAGTCCTGAATTTTTAATTTTAGACGAAGCCACCGCTAATATTGATACAGTTACGGAAAGTCTGTTGGAGGATATTATAAATAAGCTTCCAAACACCACCACCAAGGTGGTTATTGCCCACAGACTAAGTACGATTAAAAATGCAGATCAGATTTTCTTTATTAATAACGGCGTGGTTCAGTCGGCAGCTAGTTTTGATGAGGCGATAAATTTGATTGAAGGGGTTAAGAGGCTTACACCCCCTAACTTTACATAAATCAGTAAAGTCTTTTTAATATAGCTATTTAGTAAATCTAATTTGTCTGTATGTCTAATCTATATTCAAAGATAGAGCAAAAC